>Ga0181612_150108_pt1 | contig 11254 bp, 11 predicted proteins | sample HoacroProtozoa21_FD_119630 | JGI IMG/M metagenome (GOLD analysis project Ga0181612, IMG submission 119630) | Hoatzin crop microbial communities from Cojedes, Venezuel. Combined Assembly of Gp0051906, Gp0051904, Gp0051908 | reverse complement strand
CAAGTCGCGGGGATAACGCGCCAGGTCGCCCTGGTCGTTAAACTGCGTCGGGTTCACAAAGTCGCTCACCACGGTAATGTCATTCTCTTTAACACTGCGCCTCACCAATGAGGCATGACCCTCGTGCAAGGCACCCATCGTGGGCACCAAGCCAACACTCTTGCCGGCCTTGCGGTCGTCGAAGAGCGCATTCTGCAAATCTGCTAACTTATAGAAAACTTTCATATCGGGGTGCAAAGTAACGAAATTTTTCGCAAAAAAGATAATAATAAGGTGAAAAATTGACAATTCGAGGGCACAAAAAGCATTTTTTAGCGATTTTTTTTCGTTTTTTCCTCTTTTTTCGCTAACTTTGCAATCGGAAAATGAAACAAGATGGACCAAAAGAAAGTATTATTCATTAATCAGGAGACCGAACCCTTCACCGAAGGAACACCAATGTCGGCAATGGGCAAAGCACTGCCTCAACTGATACAAGACATGGGCAACGAGATACGCACCTTTATGCCCAAATGGGGTAACATCAACGAACGCAGGGGCCAGCTGCACGAAGTGAAGAGGCTCTCGGGAATGAATGTTATCATCAACGACACCGACCACCCGCTGATTATCAAGGTGGCTTCTATACCCTCAACAAGGGTACAAGTGTATTTCATCGACAATGATGACTTTTTCAAACACAGACAGATGGAAATCGACGAGCTCGGACAGCCATATCCCGACAACGGCGAGAGAGCGGTGTTCTTCGCCAGGGGAGTCTTGGAGACAGTGAAAAAGCTCCGCTGGGCCCCCGACATCATCTACTGCCAAGGCTGGATGGGCGCCGTGGTGCCTATATACATCAAAAAGGCATACAACGAGGAACCGTCGTTCGCCAACACAAAGGTGATAACATCGCTCTTCAACAGCAATATCTACAACCAGCTGGGCGACAACCTCAAACAAAGCCTCCTCTACAAAGACATCACCGCCGACATGCTCGACAAGTATGGCGAGGATTTCAACTATGAGGAGCTGGGGAAAATGGCCATCGACTATTCCGACGGAGTAATCCTGGCATCTGACAAGGTAAACGAAAAGCTCATAAATTACGCTAAAGAGCAAAAGAAAGAAATATTAGAATATCCGGGCGAAGACTTCAGCGAGCCATACACCCTGTTTTTCGAAAAAATACTCAACAAAGAATGAACAAGCATATATCGTGGCTCATAGCAGCACTGATTATAGCAGCAGCACAAGCATGCACAGAGACAACAGACCAAATGGGAGTGACACTAACACCCTCCGTTGACAAAATAGTGGCGTTCACCGACACCTTCGACGTTTACACACAGTCGGTGACAGTGGACTCTGTTATGGCAAGAAACAACTACAGGTATTTAGGAATGGTAGTGGACCCGGAGACGGAAACCACAGTAGAGGCCAGTTTCCAAATGCAACTGGTATATCCAAAAGGCAACTTGCACTTTGTCAACGACTCTGTATGGCCTATAAAGAAGACCTATAACGGAGAGGAAAAGTATCTTGCTGACTCGTGCTTCCTGATGTTCTATTTTGACGACATCTACGGCGACTCGTCGAATCTTATGAGATGCAAACTCTATGAGCTTGCAAAACCCTTGGACGACAACAAGGCCTACTATACCAATTTCGACATCAGAGAAGGAGGGTACATCAGGGAAGACGGCATACAGAAAAATATCTCATATACCGCCACGGATTACAGAAATCTGGAATTTAGCGACCAAAATAAGTATTCCTTGCAAATACCACTCAACGATGAATATACAGACAAGGACGGGAATATTTACAAAAACTATGGCTCATACCTCTTCGACAGATATGAGAAAAATCCCGACGACTTCAGCTCAACGTATAAATTCCTGCACAATGTGTCGCCGGGCTTCTATGTGGAATACGCAAATGGAATGGGAACACTGCTCAACGTGGGCATCTCGAGGCTCGTGCTTTGCTACGACCAGTATGTAACATACCCCAACATCCCCGATTCTATATTGAGCGACACCATAGGCGCTACAACGGTATATCTGGCCAGCACTGAAGAGGTGCTCAACACCACATTCTACGACAACGACACCCTCGCTATTAAAGAGTTGGCACAAAACAATACCTGCACATATCTGAAAACACCCGCGGGAATATTCACAGAGGCGACATTACCGGTGCTCGAAATATTGGAAGGACATCTTAACGACACTATCAACTCGGCGGAAATAACTTTCCAAAGGCTTAACGCTGAGGAGCAGTATGATTACGCTTTCCCATCGCCAAGCAATGTGATGCTCATAGAGACCGACTCGGTGAAAAACTTCTTCGAGCAAAGAAAAATCATCGACAACAAAAGGACGTTCGTAACATCACTGAGCGACAACGCATACAAGTTCAGCAATATCAGCTCCCTGATAATAAGGCTCTACGACCAATACTATGAAGGTATGGAAAAAGATGCGGCGTGGGCAACAAAGCACCCCAACTGGAACAAGGTTACTGTCGTGCCCGTGAATACCGTAACGGCAACCGTTACCAACTCCTCCACCAGCACTTCGTCAACATACACAGGCGTGTATCACGACTTAGGACTGACATCCACAAAACTCGTGGGAGGACCGACGACACCGATAAAACTTAAGATTGTGTACAGTAAATTCAACGACGACTGATATGGCTGACAACTTCCTCGAAAAGAAAAGAGAAGAATACGAGAAGAAAAAGCAGGAGTGGCTTAAGAAAAAGAAAGTTCCAACCATCGCATACTTTTTTCGTCGAGCTCTTCCTTGAGCACCGGGAGCCTTTTGCTCATAGTGGTTATTTCCTCCACGGTGATTGCTCCTGAGGAGAGGGCTGTCTCGATGTTTTTCTGCTCTTCCTCGAGGCGCTCGATATCGGCCTCAAGCTGTTCCATCTCGCGCTTCTCCTTGTATGAGAGCCGGCGGCGCGTGTCGTTGCGGTATTGTTTTTTCTCCTTCTGTTCTGTGGTATTCGTTTTCGCCGCCTCTTCCTCCTTGCTCTTCAGGGCTTCCCACTGGCGGTATTGGGTATAGTTGCCGGGGAAGTCTTTTATCACCCCGTCGCCTTTGAACACCAGGAGGTGGTCAACCACCTTGTCCATAAAATACCGGTCGTGGCTCACGATAATCACGCAGCCGGGGAAGTCTTGCAAATACTCCTCCAAGAGCTGCAAGGTATTGATATCTAAATCGTTGGTAGGCTCGTCGAGCACTAAAAAGTTCGGGTTGCGCATCAGCACCGTGCAGAGATACAGCTTCCGTTTCTCTCCGCCGCTGAGCTTATACACATAATTATATTGCTGCTCGGGGGTGAAGAGGAAATGCTGCAGGAGCTGCGACGCCGTGAGGTGCTTCTTCCCGCCAAGGTCGATATAGTCGGCAATGTCGGTGATGATATCTATCACCTTCTTTTGCTCGTCGAATTTCAGCCCCTCCTGCGAGAAATATCCGAATTTCACCGTCTCGCCGATGACAATCCTCCCCTCGTCGGGCTCCACCTGCTGCATCAGCATCTTCAGGAATGTTGACTTCCCTGTTCCGTTGCTTCCCACGATGCCCATCTTCTCGTATCGGCTGAAATTGTAATAAAAGTCTTTCATTATCACCTTGTCGCCGAAGGCTTTCGAGATATACTGGCATTCGAAGATTTTGCTTCCGATGTACACATTTTTCGACTTGAGCCTCACCGTGCGCTCCTCGAGCCTCTGCTTGGCAATGGCCTGCAACTCGAAGAAAGCGTCTTCACGGTATTTCGCCTTGTGGCTTCGTGCCTGCGGGGTGGAGCGCATCCATTCCAGCTCGCGGCGGTAGAGGTTGTTGGCGTGCTCTATCTGAGCCTTCCGCGCGTCGATGCGCTGCTGCCGCTTCTCAAGGTAGTAGGAGTAGTTTCCCCTGTAGGTGTATATCGTCTTGTCGTCGAGCTCGATGATATTCTGGCACACGCGGTCGAGGAAATAGCGGTCGTGGGTAACCATCAGAAGGGTTTTGTTTCCTCTGCCGAGAAATCCTTCAAGCCATACGATCATATCGAGGTCGAGGTGGTTCGTCGGCTCGTCGAGAATCAGGAAGTCGGGCTCCGTGAGCAGCACGTTGGCCAAAGCCACCCTCTTCTGCTGCCCGCCGCTTAGCGTGCCCATCTTCTGCTTCAGGTCGCCGATTTTCAGTTGGGTGAGCACCTGTTTTGCTTTCAGTATCTTCTCCTCCTCGCCCTTGTGGTTAAAGCAGGCGTCGAGCACGGTGTCGTCGGGATTGAAGTGCGGCGACTGCTCGAGGTATCCTATAGTGATGCCGTTTCGATATACGATTTGTCCGTCGTCGTATCCCTCTTTACCGGTGAGTATGGAGAGTAGTGTTGACTTTCCCGTGCCGTTGCGTGCGATAAGGCCTGTCTTCTGTCCCTCTCCGATGGAGAAGGAAATATTGTCGAAGAGCAGGAGGCTGCCAAACGACTTGGTGAGGTTTTGCACATCGAGGAATGGTGTCATTTGTCTTTGAATATCACTTTATCGAGGGTTATGAGTGTTCCTTTCTCGGGGTGGAAGATGCCATACTCCAGGTTTTGCTCGCCGCTGTTGGCATACATCTCCTTGAGCATCTCGGTGTAAGTCATTTTTGAGCTGTCGAAAATGATTTGCTTGGTGTTGCCTCTCTTCACCACGTCGTGGGCGAAACCCATCGACTTCTTGAGTTTCTTTATCGCCATTCTCACTATCTCTATGCACACCTTGGCATAGATGGCGGTTTTCACGGGGAAGGTGAGCCATACGGCGTGCTTGCCGTAGTGTTTGCGGAAGAAGATGAGCATGGCGTCGTAGAACACATGCACATATCTGAAGCTGCTCTTCTCCGTGCTCTCGCCTTTGTAGTGGAGGATATTCAGAGGCAGATACCAGTTGTGCCACCCGTCTTTCAAGAGGCGGCAGCTGAGGTCGATGTCCTCGCCATACATAAAATAGTCCTCGTCGAGGAGGCCCACACGGTCTAATGCCGCCTTGCGGAGGAAGAAGAAGGCGCCGCTGACAACCTCTATCTCGTTGGCCTCGTCCCAAGGGAGCCAGCTCATATAATATTTTGCGAAACGCTTCGACTGCGGGTATTTCTGGCACAGGCCGCTCATTTTATAAAACGACACCATGGGCGTGGGGAGTCCGCGCCGCGACTCCATGGCCACGGTGCCGTCGGCCTTGAGCATCCTCACCCCCGCGGCCCCGGCCTCCGGGTGTGCGTCCATAAAGGCTATCGCCTGGCGAAACACATCGTCGCCCACCACCGTGTCGGGGTTCAAGAGCAACACATACTCGCCCTTGCTCTGTTTGATGGCGATGTTGTTGGCACGCGAAAAACCGAGGTTGTGGCTGCTGTGTATGTAATTCACTTGCGGGAAGGCGGCTTTGACATACTCCACGCTGCCGTCGCGCGAGTGGTTGTCCACCACGATTACCTCGCCGTCGATGCCCTCCATGGCTTTCAGCACGGAGTCGATACACTGATAAAGGTAGTCCTTCACGTTGTAGTTTACTATCACTACACTCAGCTTCATCGCTCACCTCCCTTCAGACCTTTCTCTATGGACTCGATATAGTCGAGGATTTCTTCCTTGCCCAAGCCGGTCTCGCTGCTGCTTACGAAATATGGCGGCAGCTCCTCCCACGTCTCCTTGAGCTTCGCCATATACGACTCCGCGGCATTCTTGACTTTCGACACGGCGAGCTTGTCGGCCTTCGTAAAGACGAGGCTGAAAGGGATGCCGCTGACGCCGAGCCAGTTGATAAACTCCAGGTCTATCGCCTGAGGGTCATGACGGATGTCGATAAGCACGAAGACGTTCACCAATTGCTCCCGGCCGAGGATGTAGGTGGTAATCATACGCTCCAATTTGTCGCGCTCGCTCTTGCTGCGCTTGGCATAACCGTAGCCGGGGAGGTCAACGAGATACCACTCGTTGTTGATGATGAAATGATTTATCAGAAGCGTCTTACCCGGCATCGATGATGTCTTGGCCAAACGCTTGTTATTCGTGAGCATATTTATGAGGCTCGACTTCCCTACATTGCTTCGTCCGATGAACGCATACTCCGATTTATTGTCGGCAGGACACTGCTGCAAAGTGGGGCTGCTGGTCGAAAATTCTGCTTTCTTAATCTGCATAACTTAATTTTTGGGTGCAAAAGTAATAAAAATAAATGAAAAATGAGTATCTTTGCACCGAAAATTTACAATTATGGAACAACAGTACCCCTCACGGCTGCTCGAAAAGGCCGTTTCGGAGTTTGCCAAGCTCCCATCCATAGGTCGCAAGACTGCCTTGCGACTCGTCTTGCAGTTGCTCAAATGGGACGATGCCGACGCCGACGCCTTCACCGACGCCATACACCGCCTGAAGCACGAAGTGAAGTATTGCCGCCGATGCCACAACATCAGCGACACGGAGCTCTGCGACATCTGCGCCAACCCCAAGCGCGATGAAAGCATAGTATGCGTCGTGGAAAACATCCAGGATGTCATGGCTATCGAAAACACTATGCAGTACAATGGCCTCTACCACGTCCTCGGAGGCCTCATCTCGCCTATGGACGGCATCGGACCGAGAGACCTCGAGATAGAGTCGCTCGTCACCAGGGTACAGCAGGAAAAGACCCAGGAGGTAATCCTCGCACTCTCGTCAACAATGGAGGGCGACACCACCAACTTCTATATCTTCCGCAAACTCGCGCCCACCGGCGTAAAAGTGTCGGTCATCGCCCATGGCATCGCTGTCGGCGACGAAATAGAATACACCGATGAGCTCACCCTCGGAAGGTCGATAATAAACAGAACACCGTTCGCTCGCTAACGCGAGCAAGTTGACGTCGGCGAAGCCGCAATTTTTAATTTTTCATTAAATATATGTATTGGTTTGTTTTTTGTAAGTCAGAATTGCTGTTGCAGAAGAATAGCGACGGTACTTATACCATACCTCAGTCGGAGGAGGCTCCTACAAAACTTAAAGATTGGATACATGTGCATCATATATCGCCAATGGACGACGGCGCAGAAGTGAGGACATACCGTATCGAATACCCCTTGGAGAAACCGGAGGGTATGGAGTTCTGCCCGCTACGCGCCAGCTACAGCCGACTGCCCCTTGCCCTGTATCTGAAAGCCGGCAAATGTAATGAGATTCTGTATTGGGATTTCAACACCCGCTTCTGCGGTGTCTGCGGCGGACAGATGAAGATGCATACCGACATCTCCAAACGCTGTGTGGAATGTGGAAAAGAGGTGTGGCCGCAGCTCGCCACCGCCGTTATCGTGCTTATCCACCGCGGCGATGAGATTCTGCTCGTGCATGCCAACAATTTCCGCGGACCGTTCTACGGTCTTGTTGCCGGGTTCGTGGAAACAGGCGAGACGCTCGAGGAGGCTGTCAACAGAGAGGTGAAAGAGGAGGTAGGACTGGAAATCAAAAACCTGAAATATTTCGGAAGTCAGCCCTGGCCATACCCCAGCGGATTAATGGTGGGCTTCAATGCCGAATATGCCGGAGGCGAGATAAAGCTCCAGCGTGAGGAACTCTCTGACGGAGGATGGTACACTCGCGACAATCTGCCGAAAATTCCCGAAAAGCTTTCAATAGCCCGAAAGCTTATCGACAACTGGCTCGAAAACAAGGGAGAAGGAATGTAATCATATATAAATAAGGTGTATTTATGGAAAAGACGGAGAGGACACTTAAATTTCTTTTTTTCGGCGGTATTGCTATCGCCGCAGTAATCATTGCAGCGTTTGAGTTCGGACTGCTGCCCGAGGGTGGTATGACGGATAATAAAGAGGCGGAGTTTCTGCTTTCGTGTTTTATGATTGTCGTGTCTCTCGGCGCAATACCCTTGGCTCTGAAAATGTTTAAGTTCCCTTTTGTTGATAAAGAGCTGCACGGCAATCAGGATGAGGCTCCGGCAAAACTCTGCAAATGGGGCACTTTAAGGATGCTGCTGCTATTGGCCCCACTCCTTGCCAACCTTTTGCTCTATTATATTTTTGTTCGCCCCTCCTTTGCTTATCTCGCCATTCTGCTCTGCATCGCCCTGGCTTTTGTATGGCCATCGCATCAGAGATGCAAAGCGGAAACGGATAATAATGAAAAGTTAATAGTGAAAAACGATGACGACCTGCGGTCGCAAATGAAAAATGAAAAACGTTGACGACCTGCGGTCGCAAATGAAAAATAATGGAATTTGAGCTTTAAATCGGCTTTTTTATGGCTTCAAAGAGTTGAAAAGGGGTAAAAATCAAAAAAAAATGCGTTTTTTGAAAAAAAAGTGCGAAAAAATTTGCGGGAATAAAAAAAAGGTTGTACCTTTGCACCGCAATTCGGAACAGAGGGTTGCTGAAAGAGTTCAGAACCACCGAATATCAAAGATAATGGTGCGTTAGTTCAGCCTGGTTAGAATGCCTGCCTGTCACGCAGGAGGTCACGGGTTCGAGTCCCGTACGCACCGCAAAGTCTGGAGCAATTAATGCCCCAGATTTTTTTATTTGTAATCAAAGGAGGACGTATTATGATTAACGTAGTAAAAGTTTGGGTTGACGACAAGTATGTTCATATACTGACAGACGAAGGTATTGAACGTCGTGAACTGATTGAGAATTATGAGAAGTTGAGGAATGCCAGTGCTGAAGAACTTCAGAATTTTGAAACAGACAATATAGGAATACATTGGCCTGATTTAGATGAGGATTTCAGTTACGAGGGTTTCTTCAAGAAAGACGAATTGTCAACAAAGTCAGACCTCTATCGGATTTTTAAGTCTCTACCAGAGATAAACGTATCAAGTATAGCACGGCGTTTAGGCATTCAACAAAGTCTGATGGCTTCTTATATTTCTGGAACTAAAGTTCCCTCTGCAGCACGAAGGCTTCAACTAATCAATGCTCTTCACGATGTGGGTAAGGAATTGCTTGCCGTAGTTTGACCCCATCTCCGATTTTGGAACAAAAACTCGTTGGGTATCCCTAATTTTAGAACAAAAATTGTCGAAGCATCCCTAATTTTAGAACAAAAATAGACTGAAGCATCCCTAATTTTAGAACAAAAATATGCTAAGGTATCCCTAATTTTAGAACAAAAATGTTAAAAAGTGATTGATTTTCAATAAAAAAGGACTTTTTGTTTCTTGAAGTCAGAAAAAAGATGTAACTTTGCAATATCTTAAAACGGAAAAGAATGATACAGAGGAGTATATTGCAAAGTTTAAACAAATGGAAAACGGCGGAGCGTCACAAACCCTTGGTGATGCGCGGAGCCCGGCAGGTGGGAAAAACCACAATAGTGAAGGAGTTTGGCAAAAGCTTCGATAATTTCCTTTATCTGAACCTCGATGACGGGTATGATAAAGATATTATGGAGGCTCAAATGCCTCTATCCGACAAAATCGGGTTCGTTTTCGCACAGAAAGGAGTGTTGAGAAACGAAGGCGCCACACTGCTTTTCATCGATGAAATACAGAATTCCCCAAAAACAATCTCGCTGCTCCGGTATTTCTATGAGGAGCACCCGGAAATCCATGTCGTTTCAGCCGGTTCATTACTGGAGAATGTGGTAGATGTGAATGCCTCTTTCCCCGTGGGGCGGGTGGAATATCTTCCTGTGATGCCTTGTTCTTTCCGCGAATTTGCAATGGCAATGGGCAAGCAAAACCTACTTGACATTATCGACAATTATCCTTTTCAAACCCCTGCGGTGCATACGGAACTGATGTCGCTATTTCAACAGTATGTCATAGTCGGTGGAATGCCAGAAATAGTGGCGAGCTATGCAGAGTCGCGCGACATACTGGCTATGGACAGCTCGTATGAAACATTGCTGCAGGCATACAACGACGATGTGGTGAAATATGTGAAGGCGAATAAAACCGGAGGAGCTGTCAGGTACATCCTTGACAAAGGGTGGTCGATGGCAGGAGAGACAATATCAATGGAGGCTTTTGGTAATGGCATATATAGGTCGAGAGAGTTGGGAGAGGCTTTCCGACTGCTTACAAAAGCAATGCTTTTGGAACTTGTGTATCCGTCATCATCTGCAGTACAACCTGCATTGCCCGATTACAATAGAAGTCCGAAACTGATATGGTTGGACACGGGATTAGTGAACTATGCCGCAGGAATCCGTCAGGCAGTTATTGGCGCAAAAGATTTGCTCGATGTGTGGAGGGGAAGAATCGGCGAACAAATAGTGGCTCAAGAATTATTGACGCTGAATGAGAAAATAACACAAAAAAGATATTTCTGGTCGGTGGGAAGAGGTAGTAATGGCGCTGAAGTGGATTTAGTGTGGACAATAGACTCACAGTTATTTCCTATAGAAGTGAAAACAGGACATAACTCCCGTTTACGCTCCTTACATTCCTTTATGGAGAAATCGCCAGTGGATATAGGTATTCGTGTCTGGTCGGGACCCTTGTCGGTCAACGACGTGGAGACCACCATAAAGAAAAAGCCTTTCAGGTTGCTAAACCTGCCTTTCTATATGGTTTGCAACATCGAAAAAATCGTAATGACATTATAAAAAGCGAAGAGTTTGAAGATTCAATCTTCAAACTCTTCGTCATCTTCTTCGTCATCATCGAAACCGAAGAGGGCGGGCTCTACGAAGGCATCCATGGCGCGGCGGTCTTTTTTTGTGGGACGGCCGGTGCCGCGGGCACGGTTGACGAAACCGCTGATGCGGCTCATTTCCAAGAGCTCGTATTGCTTGGGGTCGGTAACGTTCTCGTAGATTTCGGGGAGGAGCTTCGCCCCCACCCTCTGCTCAATACATTTTATCACCTTGAAGGAATACGTCACCGGCGGTTTGCGCACGCTTATCACCACCCCGACCTTAATGGTATGCGAGGGTTTCACGTTCACGCCGCCTATCGTAACGCGCCCGTTCTTGCAGGCGTCAGCGGCAATGCTGCGAGTCTTGAAAATACGGGCAGCCCAAAGCCATTTGTCAATCCTTGCTGTTTCCATTTAACTATAAATTTCAAAAGCCTCAAACCATAACATCGCCCTTAAAAGAGAGCTTTAAGACAAACCCGACCCAGTCGGGGCAGCTCATACAGAGAGTTTTTTCTTTAGGACAAACCCGACCCAGTCGGGGCAGCTCTTAGCTGAGGTTTTTTTTATGGGAATTGAATTGATTCATTGTTACGTCGATGCCTGCGAGCACAAAGCTTTTTATTATTTCCCCTGCTGTTTCTATCGCT
>Ga0181612_111046_pt1 | contig 11254 bp, 9 predicted proteins | sample HoacroProtozoa21_FD_119630 | JGI IMG/M metagenome (GOLD analysis project Ga0181612, IMG submission 119630) | Hoatzin crop microbial communities from Cojedes, Venezuel. Combined Assembly of Gp0051906, Gp0051904, Gp0051908 | reverse complement strand
TTATCAGTTTTGTAGTTTAGAGAAGTGTGCAGTCCGTCTTTGTATGCTGTCTACCTGGCCGTGAATGTTTGGGCCAAAGAAACACCTCTAAGTAATAACCTCAGAAGAGGCAATTTTGCAAATGTTCTTTTTTGGGCAGAATTTCCTTACAGGGCCTCCACTGCAATTACAAAACAATTCTAATATTCCCATTTGAATTTTTTTTTAATAAATAATGTGTCTTTATAGTTTTACAGTGGACTCACACTGTATTATTTTTAAACTTTTAAAAAATCATTTGGAGATAAAAGTACTAAAAGCAACTTAAAGTTTAATTGTTCACTACAAACGCATTTACTTAATTCTGTGTTCAAAAGAATTTTTTTTTATTCATATCAAAAATGAAAGGTGAAAGGCCTCAAAGTTTGAGGTCATGAGATTTTTAAGGTCCAAGAAGAAAGTTTCAAAGATACATGAATCAAAAGACAACAGGCAGAGGTTTTCTACCACCCCTTTCCAATCAATGCAAGTGACTCATATACAGCAAATAAAGGAGTACAGCCTCTCTGAGAGACTCCTATAATTTTAACTGCACCCTAAAATCTGAAATTTTATTCCTCCCACTATAGCACAGGATAAAATAATGACAGTTGTCTTCCAAGAGCCCTCTCTGTCTGTTATGTATTTCATCATTAAAAGATTATCCAATTAAGCTCTCCAGTAGATGAAAGACATCTTTATGTTGACCCTGCCCTGAGACACACAGGTGGATCGAATGAAAGGTTCCCAAATGTCTGAAACTGCAAAATCGCTCAGGCAGTGAAACTATGAAGTGGGTTTGAGCTCCAGAGCTACCCGCCAAGCATCTCCACAAGTGGTAAGGCAGACCTAACAGCTTCAGAAGAGTTTATTGAAAAAAATCAGTACACTGCAGAGGGGACTCTCCTCCACCAGCCAGCAAAAAATGGCAACTGCAGGTGCTTCTGATCTCCTGCTTGTGTTCCTCCTCTCTTGGGTGCCTGACTCCGTGCTGAGGATAGGTGCCTCTGTCCACTCAGGAGTAAATCCATTGCATTAACTTTCCACCAAGTGGTTCTAAGGTTTTAGGCATAGAAGAGCATTCTTTTGCTTTTTTTTTTTCTGTTAAAGCTGTAGCAACATGGTGAAAGGAATATGACATTTGTGGAAGTAAAAAGGGAGACAAAGTAACAAAGTCTGTAGCCTTGTGCGGTATCGTGAAATCTGTCATATATGTGACATTGGTCCAAAAGAAAGCAGAAGTGACTCCATAAAACTACTACAAAGAACATTGCTACAAATGACATTTAACACATATTCCCATGTAACTGGCACATGTAACTGCCTGCTTTTGGCTTGGATTAGAATTATTTCAATTATTAGTGTGTAAACAGGAAAAAAAGTAGAATTTCCTAAATAAATACTTTCCAGTCACCAAAAGCAGCAGAAGACAAAATGGTCTGTGTATACTTTCTAATATGGCCTGAACCACCACACATGAAGTCCCATGCTTTCTCCTGTCCTTCTCCTTCCAGTAATGGCACAGACACTCTGGAAAGCAGCCTTGCTTCCCAGGGTGGGGGGAAACCTGTGGCACACCAAGCTCCATGCTGCCATGACCAGCTTTCCTGTGGGATGTGTCTTCAGCTTCACTCGAAGCTCCCTTTGGTCTTGGAGCCCTTTAATCACTGTGATTTTTATCCTTTTTTTCCAGCATGGGCATAGCAAAGTCTCCTTTCTCTCTGAATCTACTTGTAATATGAAACCAGCTGCAGGTGAATTTTAAAAGAGGTCCCAGCCTGTTGGAAGGCCAAGGAGCAACAGCCGTCTTCTGCCCATGCCAAGGACCCCAGTGAAATTCGGGCGGGAAGAGAATGCCTGGCTGTGCCTGGCGATGATGTTCAGCTGGGAAGCAGAGCACAACCTGGGGAATTTTAATACTGGGGAATTTTAATGCTGGACCAACTGCTGGGGAATTTTAACGCCAACCAGAAAGACACGTAACGAGCTTTAAGCACTTCCCAGGTTAGGCGGCTGCTGAGCAGGGGACATTTGGATTGCCTAGATACAGTCTTAAACCTAGAGTAACTGGCTTCTAGCATGAAAGCTAATTCTCTGTGATGTCTCAATATGTCATTTATGCTGTGCCACCAGGGAACTCAGACATGCTGCACTTGCCTACCTGATATGAATTCTCCTTTGATAGTTACCAGATTGCCTATTAGTTAAAGCAGTATAAACGTAGAACACGTGATTTGTATACCACCTGCATATTCACAGTTCTGCCATGAACTGAGAAACAATAAAACTTTTACAAACACCGATTTTATGGCAGACTGCCTCTGGGGAAAATAGCATCCTTTGTTAAGGCAACAGCCTTCTGCCAAATGGAAATCACATTGCTGAAAATCCCCTTCTGCGTTGTCCATTTAATCTCTGCTTGTAATTTTTGTGTTGTTTCTTTTTTTTACCTTTCATGCTAAACAATAATGCTCTGAGCCTCAAAAAGAAGTGCTGGCAGACATCCAGCAACAGGGTATATGGAAAACAAGAAATATGAACTCAGGGGTTTTTTTCCGTCTATCTGATGTGTCTGCCCTATACATGGTACAAGTTAAACAACCAGTCATATAAAAAAATCAGGTTATGGTTATCTATTGCAAGCTACTGCAATGTTTGTTATTATAATATGATAGGTTTTTGATTTACAGACACTACTTTTATGAGGATATGTGTGTAATAAGACGGCAAAAATGTCTGATAGTGTCTTTATGCAATGCTGATCGGTAGCACCAAAATTATCATCAGCAGCTACTGTATAGAATAGAACTTCTCTGTCTGTACCATTTAGTATAACTGTATGCTGTATAAGAAAGAGGGTAAGAAAAGGTGGCTGCAGGTTTTACTAATGATAAATTCCCTTCCTCATCAAAAATATCTTCTGTTGCCTCCTCTGCTGAAGACAGGAGCCATTTACAGATAGACTATCGATGAAAGAAACTGCCACATTTATGGTGTATGAGATCAACTTTTTGTAACAATGTGTGGATTACTGTTCTTCCATAGAAAAAGCCTTGACTCTGAACCCCCATTGCTATGTCTAAGAGCTGGGCAAAAATGAAGGAAAAAGTGCTGCCTAAGCTAGATGTGAGTAGTATATTCTGTCTTGAGACAATGTGGTGGGAACAACCTACAAAAAGTGACTTTTTCCTTGACTTTTCTTACAGTCTCACCCTTAGCCATTCAAGGCAGAGGTGCATCACCATGACTATAGAAATGAAAGAAACAGGACGAACTTCTCAGCATCCTGCTTCTTTTCCCTCTTCTGTACAGAAAAGAGGCATACAACTGCAAATCCACATAGGAAAAAAAGCGACGTGTTGTAAATGGTTAACAAAATATATACAGAGGTCAATAAATTCTCATCCTGTAGTCTCCAGGAGAAATTTTAATCTAACAGATATTACACTGTTATTGGTATGCAATATTATAATTCAGTGTGACCAGTAGAAATGGTATTCTGTACTAAACAGCCAGGAAAGTAGCAGGTCCAAACTATCTGCATTTCATTTCAGATTTAATTATTGCAATAACATCTCATTTGCTTCAAGGTATTATAATTATCTTCTCATTTAAATGGAGTGGTATTTTAATATGAATGCAGTTAATGAGGCAATAGGTTGAAAATGTCCACAGCATTGGGCTTTAAAGTAGAACAAACTATTTCAAAAATTGATCATCACTGAAAGTTAAATGTATTTTCATTCTGCCAAATGCAGAGTATACACTCAAGTGATTTATAATAATTGCAGTGGTTTTAAGTTAAAAATTGGTAATAAATACAGGCATTAATTAAGAGTTCTTCTGCTGCATTTGGCCATTTAGACTGTGTTAGGCCATGATTTAAAATGTAAATGTTCATTTAATTTGAAGACAAAGAAAAAAAAAGTCTGTCACAGCAAGCTTTCAGTTCTCTTGTACATTAATAGAAGTATTCTGGTCTATTTATAACTTATCTCAATCGCAAAAAACATTCCTTCAATAATGCTGTGTACAAGCATTAACATTTTATTTCCTAACTTATACCTATTGTATTACATGCTTTCAATATATATTATTTAAAAAATGATACTCTAAAATGATTTTTAATTGATTTTGAATTATAAGGTGTTCTGTGGAGACTTTAAAAAAAGCTATTATTCTGATTTGCAATTTTAAAATCCCCCGAAAGCCCATGGAGACGTTCCTGCATAACTATGTTATAGCCCTGAAACACTCATCTCCATAACCCAGGATAAGATGTTCCCTAAGAAAGTAAATTAATTTTTTTTTTATGTCATTGACAATATTTTGTCATTATTAAGTAACCTATTATAAGCACCTCAGCCTACACTAGTTATTTCCCCAAGGATTACTTCGAGACACTGCAACTGACAGGTACCGTTCGCTAAGCCAATTCTGCTGCCTGTAAAAGCCTGAAACACTTGGTATTTTTCAAGCTGACAACTTCTATCTGGCCATTAGAGACTGTCAACATTCTAAATTTTTAAAGTTTTCTTTTCTTTTTTTTAATCAGATATAGCATCACATATTCCACAGACAGAATTTAAGATGACTCAGGACTACAGCAAAAGTGCTTTGTTCCCTGAGCATCAGGGAACAGTCAGAGGCAGATGGTTTAAAGAATTTTTTTCAACAAAATATGGTGAGTTTGCCATTAAAAGATTATATTATTTTTCTCCTACCCCGCTTACATTTTAACTTTTGACCTTGGTCCAAATACTTTCCCTTCTGAAACTCGAGTTTTTTTCCTCTGTCTTTGTCACTGTCACTCTTTCCCCATTTTTTATTTTCAATACAACAAAGTGATTACCGGCCAGAGAATTCTTGTCAGAATAGAGTTTTCTTTTACTACAGTTTACAATGAAGATTGCGACCTGGTAACATTCTCTTCCAAACTTGCACACTTTGCATCAAAAATAATCTGTGAGGAGATGAGCAATATGGAGATGAATGCACACAGATTATTTTGTACACATCTAGTATGCTGATACCACAATATAGTTCCTAATTCTTTTATTTGAACTTGTGTCTTTCTCTGACCCTAACACAACTAGATGTTGGTAGAATGCTTGCAATCACTTTTGTGTTTCTACTGATTATTGGCTAGCTCTGGTTTACAGTTTCCTAAAGCCTTCAGCTAGAACAGATCTCTTTCAAATCTCTAATATGTTTGCCCTTCTCTGACTTCCCCTGCTCCAACCTGACTACCATAAAACTTGCCTTTTTTTTTTTTTTAAGCAACTTATCAAAAATTGTTACACGCACTCATGCTAACACTCTTGAATCTGTCACCAGCAACAGCAAATCCCAGTGGGACACATATGCTTTTGCATTACCTCCTGAATAAGATGTCCCAGAGTTACAGCTCTGTGTTCAGAAAATATAATATTCTTTTTGCATATTCTGCTCTACATGACTTATACCTGCTGTGCTAATCAGTCATGTCGCTCAATAGCTGTTTTGAGCTCTTATTGCTTATTTTTTAAAACTGAAAAATTCATTCAATCAAGATGCTGCACGGTAGCCTTTTTAGCAACTTACAGTTGTCCAGGAATGTTCAGGCTGCGGAGCAACTATCATAAAGACACAGGGAACAATCTCATCCAAATAGAGCAACATACCATGTCATCGCTTTGGAGGCCTTGCCAATAGTTGTCATTAATGAATATTTGTAATTAGAAGGTTTAATTTTAACAGCAGTATAACCACTGCTAAGCTGGTAAGACTGCTTCATTCCAAATGATTAAGCCAAAAGCTCTTTCTATGCTTGGGTACAGCCACAGGGACACTGATTCTCACTAAACAGTACACTTCCACAAACATCTGACTATTCTTTTACCTTTCATGCTGTCAGTATTACTTCTTTCCATGTCTTCATCTGTCCAGGAGTTCAGAGCAGGAATATTAGGGGATAGGTTACATATCTTGCAGTTTCAAATGCTCCATGGTGTACTACTGGGGTCTGTTATTCTTTATTCTTGCCCAGAAACTGGTCTACATTCTTCTGCCCACAAATGAGGCCAAAATCCAGAGAGGTGTCATAATATTGCTATACTATTGTTCTACACTTCCACTTCTGGGCCAGGCATTATTTTTATCTGTCCTAACCCACTAGAATCAGCCTTCACTTTCTTCATTGTGATAAATAGGCTACCAAATCCTAGTATCTTGGGAGGAAGGGTTCTCTAATTTTAGTCCTTTGTCCTTCCCTCTTTGTAAGCATTACCGTCCTTTTCTGTTTTCTGCCTCACTGTCACAGTTTACACCGTGAGCAGGGAGGATGTTAGTTACTACTTTTTCATCCCACCTAGCCTCTTCTGCATGGATGTGGGTATGCTCATAAATATACCAGAATTTTCCTTTTCCTCTGTGCTTATGCAGAGTCATCTGTAGTGACAAAATAGCATTGCAAAAGTCATCAGTGTACTGAACATTTCATCTAGCTCTATGTGCAAAAGCCAAATGTCAGGTGCCAGATTTGTAACTCCACAGGATATAAATATTCCCTCTCTGGAAAGGTCATGCAAGACTATCATCAATATATGAAGCAGACAGTGACAACAGTGTCCATTTCAGTACCTGCAGTTGTTTGTGGATCTATAATTTGCTGTGCAGTTGTTTTACAACCACCATAATGACTAGCCAATATGCAGTAATGTTATCTTCTGATTCTACAGTAATGGTCTTTCATAGACTTCAAATCACAGCTTTGCCATGAAAGAATAATTTCCTTTGAAAATGGCTTTTTATTCCTTGTTGTATAGAGCTGGTTTCTTGTACTTTACATATGAAGTTCATGAGTTGTCTCCAGTCTCTGACTTACAGGATTCATTTCCCATTGGAGTTCTCTAGAATCTGTTGTTAAGTACTGCTGGACTGTTACTCACTGCAAGAAAGCTTTTTTATTATTATTTTCTTTCTTTCTCTTTTTTTTTTTGATGTGATTTATGGTTCTAATTCATCCTTGAGGAGTCACACTGGATTGCCTAGTTGAAGCATAACCTCACACTATCTTACTGCTACTGTTCCTGCTTTAATTTTGACATCGTATCCAGATGTTTTCCCATCCAGAGTATTTAATCTTTGTATGTCCTCAGACTGAGGCCATTCTCTGATCTCTCACCCTTTTCACATAAAATTTTGATATAACTATTCCCTGGCTTTTCTCTGTTGCATCTGTGGCTACCACAGCACGCCCTGCAACAAGGCACTTCCATGCTTTCATGCCATCTGTCTCAGTAAATGTAGCCTCCACAAGCATGGACTCCTGACTGTCATTTGTACATACCGGGAGGGAAGCTAACACTTGATTAGTCTTGGTTACTCATCTTTACAGGATTTTCATTCTTCCTTTTCTCTATATTTGTATGCTAAAAGTGATTTAAGATCAGATTCCTCTTTCAGACCAGATGGTCTTTGGAATGGTGTCCCCTATACCACTTTCCTTAAAATGCCTGCATTATGTGGCAAGAATTATTCACAACGTACAGAAGATCTATTCCTTCATACTTACACTGGATTCTTTTAAGGATCTGCACAAGTACTTTAAGCTCTCAATTCCAAATGCTGAAGCAAAAGCAAGTTTTGGAGAAACACACACTTTCCCCTTGCAGTCGTCTTTTTTGCACAGCAAGGTCTATGACCTCAGGCTCCCATGTCCACTGAATTTTGGTTCTGGTTTCTCTCTCTGCTGTAAAATTCAGACATCTCAGTACTTCAGACATGCCAGTACTTCAGTGCTGCAATGAATAGTGCTGCAGTAAGCACAACCGTAAGAAACAGAGCTTTCATGTGCTTACAGCCTGCTCAGACTCTGCTGTTTCCAACTACATTAAAAACAACTTCAGTTATGCCCTTAGTCCACACTAATGTATGTCCTTCATGAAAACTGCTTTTTTTTTCAATTCTGCTATAACCTTCGTTATCTTTCCCTCAGAAAAAAAAAGTCAGTTACAGCTGAGAGTGCGTATCAGAAGCTTGGGATAAAGCACATGATAGAAAAACTATAATTGTTTCAATATCCCCAAAAGTCAATGTGAAGGTTAAACTGAAAAAAAAATCATGTGAAGAGAGAAACACAGCACAATCCCCATGCAATCTAAATTCTTGTACTGTAGTAACACCACAAAGAAACCATTTGGTTTCTGTTAAGATTTTCAGAGCTTCTGATTCCACATCTCGTTAAACTGAATTTTTGAACATATTGTCTTCTTTTTTCCTGCTGGCTTCACACTAGTGAAAGATAATTCACACATTTCTTTACCTTGGCATGTCTCAGAACAGAGTGAAGAATGCCAATGTTTTTGTGAATGTACGTATTTAACCCCTTCCCCACTGCTCTTTCTTAGCATTTGAAACTGCTTTTTAAGCAGTCGGAAATGCAAGACAAAGTTTGTAGGCAGACATTATTATTATTATTATTATTATTATTATTATTATTATTAAAAACGATATCTATGTTTTCTCTAACTTTAGGTTTTCAGGCGTGTAAGCCTTGTCTGGAAGCAGAGGCAGCAAGCCTAGACTGAAATATACACTTTGAACAACTACTTAAATGGCAAGCTTATATCTGTCTTAAAAAGTAGTTTCGTGGAAGCTGATCTGTTGAACAAAATTCCTAATGCAAAGGACTCAATGTCCACACTGTATGCATTTTGAGGGACTACTTTGGATTAGTTTTAGTATGATCCAGAAAACTGAAGGCCCAAAGTGTTAAGATGTACTCCTGGAGCTCATGTTCTGGTTTGCTTTTATTCCCTAGAAATTCTTGGTATGAATTCTGAGCTCATTCCTTGCCATGGATCAAGCACAGTAAGTGGAGATGATTGGGAGATCCTATTTAAAAGTGTACAGCCAATCTGCACTAACATGCCCAGGTAAATGCACGCTAACGTGCTTTGCTGATCGATCTAATTAAGTTGAGCTTACAGCAACACTTCCCACCATCCATTAGACCTGTCTGTATGCCTGAAAGATCAGTTCTATCTTCCCCCACCCCCCTAGTCCCATCAGCTTGTGCAATAAAAGACATAACCTTTTCCTACAATTCTCTTTCCATTTCTATCCTTAGACCCTCATGGCTCCAGCGCTGCTATTTGCGAAATGTGTGCATGTTCATTCAACCATGCAACTAAGGAAGATGGGAAATGGCTACCTACACTCACTGTCCTCTGCCTGGTTAGTTTACTGCTTGCTATAACAGAAAAACAGCCAGAAATTGAAAATTTTCTTACCTGAAAGCGTAACTGGAACTCTGACAACAACAAGCCCACAGATTAATAAGTTCATGGCCATTTTGTTGCAGAGACTGTTGATTGTCACTGGCTACATCAGAGTCTTTTTTTTTTTTACTAACAGCTTCAAATTAGAGGGCAGAAATGGATTAACTCATTTACTTCCTACAAATCAAGCTTCTTTTTTTTTCCCTTCTTTTTCTTCCTGAATGGGTAGAAAGATTTTGCCTTGTGGAGTATGGACAGTTTCCCTGCACAAAGGAAGCTCAATGAAACAGCAAAGAAAACTTCTGCAGGACTCCTTTAGTGCCCTAGGCAACACAGGAACAGCTGAAAAGCACTACTAGAGAACTCTGGCACAAGTGTACTAATGTATGAGTAAAGTATCGTCAGACCAGGAATGTGTGTTGGTTTACAGACTGGGAAACAGATACTGTCTATTGTTTCCACCTATTATTTGATTTTGGACACTATTTAATATTTAACATAAAGCATTTTGGTTATCTTTGCTTCTTCTGTGATAGTGTAATAAGATACTTGTTCTTCTACAGCACCATTTTGCCTCCTGGCCATAGCTGTCCCGTGGACGCCTCTCCCCAGTGGGGTGAGCAGAAGGGGTGCAGCAGGCTGAGCGTGGGAAGCGTTCATTTGCCGGAGTTCTCTTCCGGCCAGCTCCAGCACTCCCCCTCACTGCGCTGCTCTGGCTTTGTGGGGTTTTTTTTCTGCTTTTCATGATAAGCCAAATTCTCCACTCTGTGTCGAAAGGCTGTGGGTGTATTGTGCTTGATCTGGCAGTATGAGTGTAGAAGAAAAAAATCTAGAAGGTTTTTGTACCTTAGTAGGAAAGCTCCTTTAAGTTTTGTGGCTAAAACATCACTGATGATGAAAGCACAGGTTTGGGGAGGGTGCTCAATTACAGCAGCTGTGGAAGTAGCACAAAGAATAATGTACATAAGTCCACAAAGCAGGGACATCTTACCTGCTGTATAGGAAAGCCTTACATTTTAAAGGATAAAATTTATGGCCTAAGTATATAAAATTATAATTTAAACAAAAATGTGGTGTTACATTTATTTTAAACAGAATGTCTATATTAGCTTGTTTTTAGAATTATACTACCGAGGCACAAGTGAAGTTGCTAGTCTTCATTTGCCTAACACTTCCTACCAGGACAGGATAATTGAGTGTCTCTCCATCTTGCCCTGCTGCAATATGTAAAGTCTTACTCTTCTCTAAAATCAGAAAAGCAAACAGATTAGTCTGAAGGTTGGGCGCACCTTACTGCAAATGACCCTTTTAAGATGAACCTGAAAATCTAAACAGTCAAGCCATTATTTTGATTTTTTCTTTTAACAGAAGACAGTGTCTTCAATAACCCCTATATTATTTGTACAGACTAACAGTAATGCAGCAGGGGACCTAAAACAGCTATTCAAATGCAGTCTGTTGCGTTCGTGGGACTAGGGATCTGAATGAATGCTGGCTTTGCTTGGTCAACTAAAGGTAATCCCCAAGACAGGGAGATCAATAACACACACACAAAAAAAATCACACAGTTTAAAACTCCCTTTTGATATGTGTAATTTTGTGTGTTTCAATTTGCAGGAATTTTGATATCATGCAACAATTGCAAATGTAAGCTACAGGAGATTTAAGTATTTTCTGAAATCATTTCAAACGTCATGTATGAAACCATCTGACCAAAAAAGCCTATACCAGTGACAAGTTCTTAATAATTGACTATTATTCCTGAGATCATATTCCTTTAGTATCAGCAGGTTGAGCCGAAGTATGCAATTGAAGTGGATAGAGAACTGGCTGAATGAGTGGATAGAGAACTGGCTGAATGGCAGAACTCAGAGGGTTGTCATCAGCGGCGCTGAGTCTAGTTGGAGGCCTGTAACTAGTGGTGTCCCCCAGGGGTCAGTACTTGGCCCAGCCTTGTTCAACTTCTTCCCAGG
>Ga0181612_106459_pt1 | contig 11254 bp, 3 predicted proteins | sample HoacroProtozoa21_FD_119630 | JGI IMG/M metagenome (GOLD analysis project Ga0181612, IMG submission 119630) | Hoatzin crop microbial communities from Cojedes, Venezuel. Combined Assembly of Gp0051906, Gp0051904, Gp0051908 | reverse complement strand
TCTAGTAGGCATGGTGGTATTGGGTTGGATGGTTGGATTTGATGATCTTAGAGGTCTTTTCCAACCTATGATTCTATGATTCTGTGATCTCCTGCTGAAAAGACAAATGTGCTAGTGTTCCTACCTAGTGAGAGGAGGTCACCAAATATACCACCTACAATTACATTTTCATCTTCTAGCTGTAAAAGCTTTCTATTCAAGAGTCATAATTGTCTTCTCATTGGAATAAAATGTGAGATATTTTAGGAAACTGTTAGAGAAGCTGAGTGGATTGAAGTATTGTTGTGCTAATTAAAGCTTCTTTGATTTTCGAAAGCTTAATCTCAACACTGTATAAAGTGAGCACTTTTATAGAAAGACCAACCATGGGATATAATGCACCTCTAAAAGTACCTGCTAGAAGCCTTGAGTACAGAACGTTTCTCATCTTCTTTTTTTAGCAGACTGAAAGGGAGCACAAATTTGTGGACTTTCTACAGTCTTCTGATGTGAAAAGATACAGTCCTACTTACTTATGTGGGCTCTGGTTTACTTCAAGAGCACAACAGTTCCCTGCACACACTTGCAGAGCTTGGCTGCAGCAGTACCTAGCAGCTGCTGTCAGGGATAGCACTGAATCAGACGGTCTGATTTTCTTTGGCAGTCAGGCCATCTGACTTCTACTGCCAGCCCTGAGGGCAGCTGCTCCAGATGCTTTAGAAGAAGAATAAAACTTCAACAGTGGGTAACCCCACACCGGTGAGAAAAGTTTCTTTGTGCTTTCAGAGGTAAGAGTCATTTTATGCTGTGAGTATTAGGATTCTTATTCATTGAAGTATAAATACCTAGTTTCTGCACGGCAAGGGAGCACATATTCATACCTGAGATGTGTATGTTTCCATAAAGCAGCTATTTTGTATCCATTAATCAAACCGACTAACTGTTAGGTAAACCAAATTCATGTTGATATCATCAATATTATATAAAGAAGGGAATATATTAAAAAAGCACCTTGTTAGTGAATGGACTCTCTCCCTCTCTGTGTTGAAAGGCTGCTGAATTAGTCTTTGCTCCCCTTACAACCTGAGTGCCAGTACAGCTGGAGTAGAAAGAGGAGCCTAGTCCATGGCTCATCAATATGTCTGTTTCGTAAGTCACATCTGAAGAGCTACAGTTTTTTACTCACAGTAGGTCATTTCAGAGAAAACCTACAAGATGAGGAGGTGGCTTGGTGTAACCACAGGAAGGACTCAATACACAAAGTTGTAATTGATGAAGCACAAAAGACAAGATAGAAGTGTTTGCGTTCTGGGAGAAAAACCCCGCACTTCTATTTACCTTTGAGATTAAGTAAGAAATTAACTCAGAGACTCAACTAATCCAGCACACAATTGATTTATGGAGTCATTTTAGAGGGCAAAAAACATGCCCTAGGACCTGAATGCATGTAGTTTTGCCTGAAAACCTCCACTTGGCAAAACAGACCACGTCATGGAAAGTATCTCAGTACAAGATATACCAAGGGGTACAGCGACCGCACAGGCTGTGGGAAAGATGAGGAATGATAAAACATGAGATGAGAGTGGCAAAAGGAACCTAGCAGGAGCATTTTGCACACAGAGGAGGCAGCACAGATGGAAACGGGCAAGGCCTTTCTTCAGAAAGATGTATGATTCTGATACAAGAATTGGTGTTCCCAGTCCTAAGAGAAAGGAGCTTTTTGATCTAGATCCATGACAGGTATGATGAGACAGACCATGAAGGACCTCAGCAGTGAAGGGTCTGGGGGTAGTATTTCACAAGATGAAGCGTGGCCAAGAAGAGAGGAAACTAGTAGAGGGATACAGAAATTAGTTATATGGCAAGGGAATCGTAGATTCTGGAAAATAGGTTAAGTAGCAACATTACAATTTGATCCAAACAATACAAGAGGAGCTTTGCTAAGGACAAAAGGGAGAAGACTGATACTGTAGAGGTGATTGAAAAGCATTTGATTTTTTTTTTACACAGAGAAGAAAAAAGGAAGCAACAATGAGACTTTAGATACACCTAGAGCCAACAAAACTCAATGACAGTGATCACACTCTTGAAGTGAAGCATGGACATGAGTACCTCATTGAATTAAGAACACCACCGCACAGCAGCTAACAGACGAATGACTTGGACTAGACCCATGTAAGACTGATAACTGCAAATCCTTACAAAACAATTCTTGTCAGCTTGTTAATAAAATTAAGTAACACTGACTAAATATACTTGAAGCTATTGATGAATGAGGATTTCATAGATGAAAACTTTTCTTGACCAAGAAAGCAAAACAAGTAAATAAATAAAATCACATGACAGGCCATGCAAAATGTTCTGCCTCATATAAGGTTAGGGTATTTAACTTAATTTCACCATATGTAATCAGCACTCCACCATGTATGCATCCCACTATTACAAACTGCACCTATCTACAGAAAGACCTGGCAGTCTTTATAGATGGACTTCTAATACACAATATCTTTGGCATTAAATAATTAGCATTTAGGTCGTTGCCTTCTCTATAAATAATACAATACCGAGACATGGAAGGCATGACTATATCAGACCCGTTTGCATGAAATGTACCTTGAAAAAACAAACCATTTTCAAAAGAAAACAAGACCAAGTCAGTTTGACTTGCTTACATTCTACCCAAACCAAAAACCATGATCAGCCACACAGTTTTTTGTTTGAAACCTGATTTCAAGTCAGCACTTACATTATAATGCTACCGGCAGTGGTTCAGATTCAGGAATTAAGCTGTAACATACTAATTGATACCAATGAGCCTTTGGAGAACACAATCAGTAGGCTTAATCTTATTTCCACTGCTTTTGGTGGAACTGAGTGCTGTCTCAGCAGTGAGGGCAGCAGAGTTTGGCCCAGAACATTGCTTACTCAAGGCTAGATCCAAATTGGGCTATGGAAGACAAACACTTGATTATTTGTACTGTAAAGTTTGAGCTGATATTTACAAGACTCTCAAAGCCCACAGCCACATTTCCCACTCACTACATCGCCATTTCTTATACCATTCAATAAGAAAATTATCAATGAACCTACCATTCATTTCAGATAGAACTGGCCAGTAGTGACAGCAGAGAAATCAGACTCCAGAAAATAACCAGACAGAATAATCCTGGGTAAGATCCTTAAAAATTATCTTTAATTGATGCCAAGTATGAACAGATGAACAAGTACAGAGGCAGGTAAAATTGCATAGATGAAAACTATGCATTTCAAATAGTTCAGAACTCATAACATTAGATGTTCTAAAAATGGTAAGTCAAATGATTTCACTACTGAAAGTAAAATGAGCTGCAATGTGACAATGAAGTACATACTTGACCCAAAGTGTTAAGCGATTTGTAAATGGTGGAAATAAGTACAGCTGTGTCAGCTTAAATGGTTTGTTGCCCTGATGGTGCACTTTCATATGGAGACTATTCAGTTCATATATTTCACATCGGTAATATCTGATCTTTAAAATCAGAGGTACGTCTGAGTGGCCATATACAGTTCTATTGACAGCTGTCATTTATTCATTTCAAACCGACATACTGCAAAAACAATGGTTTACATGTAAAGGAAAGGAAAAAAAATTCATCTTAGCAGGTTACAGGTAAGGGTTTGCTGAATTTAGTCATAAAAATATCATTTTTACTTTTGTACAAAAGTAAAATATACATTTGATCCCAATTACATTGTAGAAATATCACTGAAACAATAACATGGATCAAAGATTGATGCACCTAAAGGAACTGAATGCAACGTCTTCATTTTATTATAGAAACTAGAAACAGAAGATGATTTTTTTTATAACTTGTAGTGACATTTGCTAGAGCCTGTGAACAGGTGCAATATACAGAATTACATAGATATCAACAGATAATTTGAGACAAATTTCAGTTAAGACCTCAGTTTCATTTTATTTCCTTTGAAAATATCAAAGCATGCTATGCTTTGACAGCATAAATTGTTGACCTCACCGGTGGCAAGTTCATCTGTACTAAGTGAAACAGTACAACACCCTGAAGTTTCATTTTTGCAGATACGAATACTGACACCTTTAAGAATACTTGATAAGCATTTCAGGAAAAATAAATTCTCTACACCTGATTAAGTAAAGCCAGAACAACAGAAAAAGAAACCCAGCCTGAAATAAGTCCAACCAAAATTGGAATGTAGGTCCCTGGTTAAAGCATCTCAGCAAAGGAGCCTGTTTCAGACTTGCGATGGGCAGGTCTGGAACAAACTTGCCACACTGTGCAATTGGAAGCACAGCTTTCCAGTTCTGTCCAGCTCTGTGGCGTTGGAGGGCAAATCACACTTTGGAGCTGGTTCTGCATTCCTGCGAGTCTGAAATTACTGTGAGGGTGAGTGGCATCAGACTGCTGGAAGCCTACAGGATCAGACCATTCCTGGAAACGCTACACTACTTCCCTTTTCATCATGTTAGGGTGAAATCAATTCATCCAGAATGGCACCCCTCTAAATACAGTTATCAAGCTCATATTTGGAAAGGAATATATTCTTTCCGTATATTGCATATGTATGCAGAAGATCTTATTCTAAAATACAACTTTCCACCTTTTTCTAATAAATTTCAGATGTTCCTGCCCTAGTGTTTAGTTTATTTCATTTCGGTTAACATATGTGCATATAAGAAACTGCACTGTCCAAGTGTGAACTATGGAAAAGTGAACCTTGCCCTCAGTTCCTTATACTTTAGCAGTTTTTTATGTTATATTTAGGCTTCAGTGCTCTCATAATACAAACAAACTTTCCGTACTTCTGTTGAAAACAATTGTCCCTTACTAAAATGATTGTCAGTAAAAGTTGCCACTGCTCCAGTTGCTGATTTGGGCCAATGCAGCCTCCAGCGAATGATACACAGCTGATTTGCTAAGAAGGGTCTGATCCCTGCCACCTCTACCTGGGCAAAATCACTGCTGAGAACAGGAGGACTTTTGCTGAATTTAGTGCTGTCTCTAGCGCTTCATACTGTCTTTCAAGTGCTTGTCCACGAGACCAATAGAACATCAGGTTAAGCACATGTACAGTTAGAGACTTTGTGAGTGGAAATTAATTTCTTTGGGCCATGATCATTGTCAACTTCCCAGAAGGCAGCGGGACTGATTCTCCTCACACCTACAGATGTGTAAACCAGGAACAAAGGAAGGAGATCACTAGAATTGTTACCAGGAACAACATGTTAGCCCTCAGTAAGCCAGGTTGTGAATTTCCAGCACTCACGTACAAAGAGTTTTGTAGCACATGGCCACACTCTGCCCAGCCACCCCCTGCAAAGTAGGCTCAGTTCCATTACATTTAATGATTACTAAAGGCTTATCTATCTAAATGAACTTGTGAGGCAGATGAGGTAAACTGCATTAAGCCCCATTGTGTTCAGAATTAAAGCAGCCTTAATTCAATTCAGTTTACTTTCCATCCAAAAAGAATGACTCCAAATCAGATTAAGGCTGCTTTTATACTGCAACAGAATGTCCATGCTGGGCTTTAAAGCAGTTTAACAAATCTACTTTAAATGCACACCTTTCGTTAATTCAGATCAGCTTTCCTGAAGTCCCCAGTGGAAATAAGGCTTAAGAGACTCCGTGCAGGCAATCTGCGTGGGTTTGCTAGGATGCTGTGAACTCACACCCTGGCTTACTGCACACTAACTTCCTCGTGAACACAAGTAAATCCAGTTCATTGCCTCTGCTGGGGCTGCCACACAGAGGATTTGAGCTATTGGCAATCTGGCAGCAACCTCTCAGTTCTGTGAAGGAAGGGGGTACAAAGCTTTTCATTTTCACTCTCCCCCTTGCTCCTCTGCCTGTTCCCTAGTGCTCTATAGCTAAGTATGGTAGGACCAGATGGCGAATTTTGGCAGTGATACCAGCCTATGTGATTCCTGCCCACTGCCTCTCCGCTTCATTCCTGCTTCTGCACTGCAGTGCACTGCTGCCTTGCTCATGCCTGGCGAGTTCCCTCATGCCCTTCACCAAGAAAAATCTGTATGGGGGCAACTAAGAAGCACAGAGAGGCACAGAGCAGTGGCTGGTAAAGAAGGCTTGGGTAGCGACTCCTTACGCTCGAATAGCTGCCTTGCCTCATCAAACTACAGCCCAACTAAGACTGCCGTATCTACTGGTGTCTGTCCATAATAACATGGGCATCGCTTCTGGGAGGTCCCTGCCAAATCAATGAAGGTCTCTTGACTCTTTCAGAGATGCACTAAATTGGCCATCAGGTCATTTCCAGTCGTCTTCCACTGACTTAAACAACCCCTTAGAGCTCATGTGTGGCAAAAAGAAACATACGCCAAAAGGGGGAGAAAAAAGAAAAAGAAAAAGTAAAAGGTAAGAAAGAAAAGGATGCTTACTGGTAAGAACAGGCAGTTTGTTAAGTGCACCTTCAGGCCCACAAAGACATTTCAGCACTCCTGTGTAAAGGGAGTAAGAGTTTTTGTTGTTGTTGTTATTTTTTTGCATCAAACTTGTCAAAAACACATGCCTATGGTACATGAGGTTAATTCCTGTACTCCATATGTATTGAGATCCTTTGCAGTGAGCTATAAATGGACAAAGCAACGTTCAGGCTCCCCAAACCATCTCGAGTCCTAATGATCCATCCCAGTCTCCTGGCAAAGAAAAATCGCTGCACACAGCACTTTTCACGTATGCAGAATGGTTATCATTCTGCTCACTAAACTAAGGTGTGCATGCCCAAACGTGACAGCAGTTAAGTTACCAAAGTGAGGCCGCATCTCCCAGATGCTGCTTTCTGGTCATCAGTCCCACAGCACTGAATTGATTATTGCTGTTTAGTTTAGTCGGTTGTTTTATAAGCTGAGTGCAGCATTCAAGTCCATTTTGACATGAGAAGTCATATCCTAGAATGTAAGAGTTTGGGAAGATCAGGACCACCAGAATTTAATGGGGAGAGAGGTGTACGATGGGCAGGGGCATGAGCAGGGGACAGGAAGATTTACAACATCTACCTAGAGGATGTAATGCCCTGTTTTATCTGATGCTTTGCATTTCTTGCAGGAGTTAGAGCTCCCTCAGTTCTTGATTGCTTTCTCATCATTAAGATTCACAGAAGCCACACAGTGAGAAATAAAGTCAAGTCTTTCTGGAAACCTGGCAGGTCAGGCTTGTGCATAACTGCAGAGTTAGGGTTGTTTTTTAACTCTAAGTAAGTGCCTTGATTTTATACATATGTGTGTCTGTGCATGCGTGTGCTACACACATGCGCGGACACACATACATATCTTTCTACACATATATACATATATCAGAAAGATAGGGGAAGAAAGGAACTGTGCAGTGTGGAAGGAGAAGTGTTCAACCGCAGCTGGCGACATGCTAAGTGCAGAATGAAGATCCTCAACTTTGTCCATTAAAAAAAAATACATTAGTGCCTACAGTAGTTCAGATTAAAGAGTATTATCTTCCAGGGACTAGCAGTCAAGGCTGGCATATTGCAGGAGATACCTTCTCCTAGTGCTGCTTCCTTCACCAGATGATGGTGGAAGTAGAGTAAGGTTAGGGAGCAGAAAGAAGAATATGGCTCGAAGGATCTGTGATGGGGTTTAAAATCTGAAAGACTGACGAAACACGATGGAGGAGGCAGGGATGGGAAAGCACTGGAAAGCGTCTCCCACCTCCCTGCTGGGGAATCCAAGGGGAAGAAAAGCACAGCCCTGCAGTCTGGTTGCCTGACTGGGTGATGCCACTGTTCATGCTGGTCCCTAGTTCCTCCTGCGTCCTGCCATGCTGGGACAGGCTGCCCAAAAGCCATCTCAGGGAAAGGAAGGGCAGATACAATGATGGCAGTGATGCCTCTATAAACAGCCTAGGGAAACTTGAAGTCTTGCACAAACACAGCTATGAGTTATTTGGCAGAAGCAAATGCTGAGCCCTGCAGCACCGGACTGGCTGGGGAAGGAAGGTATCCCGTGGGCGCTGGTGGTTTCTGCCCTCCTCGTCAGCGTCCCTCTCACTCACTTGCTCTTTCTTTCTTTCTCTGCCTCCTTCTGTGCTGTGCCAGGAGGCGGCACAGAACACTTCTGACAGTGCGTTGGTGCCTCCATGCTTCCTTCACTTTCTCTGATCAGCTCAGTTCCTGGAGGCACTTTCAGCAATTTAGGGGATGTAAGATAAAGGCACTGAGCAACTATCATCTAAATCAATCTGTTGCGTCTCTTCAGTGAGTTTTCGGGGAATACCAAAAAGTCTCAACTAATGACTGCAAAAGAAACCAGCTGCTGCAATTTGGATGCATGTAAGAGAGAAGTTTCATTTACATTCTGAGAATGCACCAAAAAGCATGCATCTGCACCTTTTAACTATAAAGGATACTCGGTTTTAGGTGTTGCTATATATAACTTGACTTCTTAATTTTCCATATAGCTTTCCCTTTAAGGGATGGGATACGCTCCTTTCTGACAACGCCTGGACAAAAGCCAACACATTTCCCTGAGCAATACAGGAAAACAATCAGGTTTCTCTAATTAGTTCATTCAGGCCCTCGGTCTATCAAGCACTTTTTTTAATTTTGTTTTTATTGTTATTATTATTATCATTATTGAATTCATGCATTAATTAATTCAAGTTACACCTTAATCAGATAGGCCATAATGCTGAATATTTGAACATGCTTTGATCTCCAAAAGTTATTGTTCCCATTTGACTAACATACGCACTTAAATACAGTACTTTAAGTTACTAGTCAACGATTTAATAAATTAAGGAGTGCACTTCTGGTGAATGCAAATCAAAAAGAGAAAGAAAAGAGAAGAAAAGAAAAAAGAGAGATAAAGGACCTATTTTTCAGAAGACTCAGTTCAAACGAAAGCTTATCCACTATTGTCTGAGGTAACGTTTCAGGCATGCGATTATAAAATAAATAGTATCAAATTCAAACATGCTTATATTAAACTCCATTGTGCTATCTTGCAACAGAGGGGCTTAAAGTTTTGTATCCAGTTCTGGAGAGGGGAAAGGAAAAGTGTGTTTAAATCATCTGCATGTAAGAGAACTTAGCAGCATTGCAGATGTTTTGTCTTCCTTTTTGTTGGTTATTTTCCTTTTAGAATAGTTCTTCTATGAACAGCAAAAGAGGCCAGGCTTAAGTATGTTTTTAATAAGGTGCTGCGTGGATCTGTAGATTGGAAGCATGTAATCTTTCACATAGGGGGGCCGAAGGAAAATTTGCTCTCCTTCATAAAAACCATGGCAAACACTTGCTGCAGGTTTTTGCTAATCTTTTTTCTTTATTATTATCTGATGCACTTTCTTGTAACTGTGCAGTTTTGCAGAATATTTTTACTGGAATCCATGCATATGCTTTATAGCTCTAAAAACTGTCTTGCTTAGTTTTAAGTTAACTCATCAAAAAAAAAGGGACATGGGAGAGGAAAAGTTTAGGTCTAGCATCATACAGCTTAAAACTAAACTAGTTCAAATGGTTATCATTTACCAGGCGGAAAATGCTTCTTAAAAATAAACAAAACCTTATCTTTCATGGATCCTGGAAGCTTCTTTATCGCTGAGCAAAAATTCGCAATGCAATAATGCATTTACGAGGTAAATAAAGCATTCAAAGACTATCAGTAAAGCATCTACAAAGTGTGACTGTGTCACTAAAGTCCTCAAGCTGTGAGTGGGGATTTTGGTTTTTTTGTTTACACATCAGTCAGCAGCTTGCTTTTATTAACGCAGTTTTGGTTGGCTACAGTGCAGTTGCCAGTTCTGAGATTAGCCTCTCTAAAATTGTCTATGCTATTATTCATATCCTCTTCGATTTCCATGTACTCAGATTTGCTGATTGTGGAGGAGCTGCGGCGACTGAGATCGCTGTCAGATGCTAAATTAGGGGAGCTAACGTGAAGCAACTGAGCCTGTTCTTCCCCTTCTGTTTCTCGGTGGTAGAAGTAGTTGAAGTTGGACACGATGACAGGTACAGGCAGGGCAATTGTCAGCACACCAGCGATGGCACACAAGGAGCCTACGATTTTGCCTCCAATTGTCACAGGGTACATGTCACCATAGCCCACAGTGGTCATGGATACCACCGCCCACCAGAAAGCATCAGGGATACTTGTGAAATGAGACTCAGGTTCTTCAGCCTCAGCAAAATATACCGCACTAGAGAACAAGATCACCCCAATGAAGAGGAAGAAGATTAGTAAACCTAGCTCTCTCATACTTGCTTTGAGGGTCTGTCCCAAAATCTGGAGGCCCTTAGAGTGCCGGGAGAGTTTGAAGATTCGAAAGACTCTTACCAGTCTGATGACTCTCAGGATGGCCAAGGAGGTGGCCTGCTCTCCTTTCTGAGTCCCCTCCCGCTCGGCCATCTCGGTGCCCAGGGTGATGAAGTAAGGGATGATGGCCACAATGTCAATGAAGTTCATGATATTCTTGAAGAATTCGGTCTTGCTGGGGCAAGCAAAGAAGCGTACCACCAGCTCAAAGGAGAACCAGATGATGCACAGGGTCTCCACAACAAAGAAGGGGTCTGTGAAGATGTTGGATTTGTAGACCTGGGTGGTGTTGTCAGTGCGATGCACTGTGTACTCCTTGTCCTCCTTCAGCTCAGGTAATGTCTCTAGGCAGAAGATCACGATGGAGATGAGGATCACCATGACAGAGACTATTGCAATGACCCTTGCAGGCCCAGAGCTCTCTGGGTATTCAAAGAGGAGCCATACTTGGCGCTGGTACTCCCCCTCCGGCAAGGGTCTCTCCTCATCTTTGATGAATCCTTCATCTTCCCGGAACTTCTCCATGGCCTCCTCACCCAGCTCATAAAATTTGATCTCCTCAGAGAACATGTCCAAGGGCACATTGACCGGCCGGCGAAGCCGCCCTCCAGACTGGTAGTAGTAGAGGATGGCATCAAAGCTGGGCCGGTTCCGGTCAAAGAAGTACTCATTGCGCAACGGGTCAAAGTACCGCATGCGCTTCTTGGGGTTGCCCAGCAGAGTGTTGGGGAACTGGGCTAAGGTCTTCAGCTGCGTCTCAAAGCGTAGTCCAGCAATGTTTATCACTACGCGCTCACAGCACTCATGGTCATCATGGGCAGCGGGCTGGTAGCTATCCTGGGGGTGGCCAGGTAGCGCAGAAGTCTCAGCCATGTTCTCTCCAGCCATCACAGTCATGGTGGCACACAGGAAGGGGGACCCAGGGGCAGGGAAGGAGAGGGAGAGGTACTTGAAAGGGGAGAGGAGGATGGAGTC
>Ga0181612_153750_pt1 | contig 11255 bp, 5 predicted proteins | sample HoacroProtozoa21_FD_119630 | JGI IMG/M metagenome (GOLD analysis project Ga0181612, IMG submission 119630) | Hoatzin crop microbial communities from Cojedes, Venezuel. Combined Assembly of Gp0051906, Gp0051904, Gp0051908 | reverse complement strand
GAAGGCAGTCCTTTCACCTATGCTTTATTTCCTCTGTCTGCATCGAAGTTTCTCTGGGTGACAGGAACTAGATGATCTTTAAGGTTCCTTCCAACCCAACCAATTCTATGATTCCATAATGATTTTATGTACAAAGTGCTGAAATTGGAAGTTCCATTGCTTTGAGCTGTATGTCCCTGACAGCTTTGAGCTGTATGTCCCACACCAAATGCTTGGTGTACGTCCTGTCTTCTGGCATCGTTAGTTCTTACTCATGAACTTTTCCTGTGAAAATAGAGATAAACTGTGTTCGTATGGGCTTCTTTGTATGAACCTGCAGGGGGGAGGACAAAAGCAAGGAATATTACCAGAAAGGAGAATCAAATCAGTTCAAGAACTATGAGATGTCACAGTAGCTGAGTTAAGAACATCTCCACCATGCAGTGAGTATGGAGTTGCTGTTTATTAAAATAAAATTAAATAAAGTACTGAGAACAGACCTGTAGTCAGAGCAGAACCACAAGCACATCTGAAAGGATGAAAATGGCAGAAGGTCAAAACACATTGGCTTTCATTCCCCTGTCACTCAGTATGTGACTTGAATTAAGAGCTTACTCTTCAACCCTAACATTCTCCTATGTTATTGAAGATGCAATACTCCAAGACGACTGAGTATAGTATCAAGCAATAGAAGTAACGCACAAAAGCACAGGAGAGAACTGAGATATATAGACAGAATTGAAGATAAAACACAACCCTATTAAAGTCACTGTATTAAAAAATAAGTAGACCTGATTTTCTTCTGCATCGGAGCTTTCTTACGCCACTTTGTCAGAATAATGGGGCCATGAAGTGTGCATAACTGTAATTTCTCCTACTGCAAAGGTCCTTTAAGCTGACAGACTGGTATAAATGGAGCATTGTGTAAATGAGAATTGAGTTCAGTGTGGAGTAGATTGCATGTTCTTCTGAATTCCAAATGCATTCTAAAATTTTAAGTAAGAAAAGTGGCAGGGATATCTCCCTCTATGGAAAGCATGCATATGTAAGAGTCAACATTTTATGTGCAGGAGAATTTCATTGGGCTGCACTGTACATTTTTACCCCTCATACAGGTATGGTCATCTGTGCAAATGTGGTGAAAGTGCTGCAAAATTGTGCTGTTAAAATTTTGCACCAACTCTGTTCAGCTAGGACTGCAAAAGAGACTCACACTGTGATATCTTACATGGTATAGATCAATTCAGGGGAATGTCCCAAGATGCTAGAGGAAACTAAGCAAAGAAAGGAGAAACATAGTCCCAAAATAACGTTAATCCTTTTGTCTTGCAAAGGGTGTATGGCTACTATTCCAACTGATTCATCCAACAGTTGTACTGAGACTAAAGGATGCTTTAAAGAGGGATTCTCTCTACAATTACTTTCTAGATTGAAAGGCTGGCCTTCTGTGGCAGCAATTCTTAGGTATCAGAAGCATCAAATACTGTGTGGAGTACGTTCTCTATTTACATAATAAATAGATGGCCAGCCTAGAAAGATGCTTTTAAAATCATAAGATTTCTCTAGGGGTAGGATGAGGTCAGAGGAGCTGGGGATGTAATATGAGTTTCTAACAAGGAAATTGAAAAACAAGTGAGAGAAACTGCCTTTCAAGGTTGTCCTTTATTATTTCCCTTTCTTCGCTGAAATTCATATCAGGACAAGACCCACACAACACTTTGACAATCTCGTAAGTCTGCTACAGCATGAAATGTACTGCTCTGCTCAGGTGAATTGTACCTACCGTGTCTGTATAGGTTAATGAAATCTGATCCTCCATTCCTGATAAAATCCATTAAGCAGTGACCAGCTGATTCATTTGGAATCTGAGCTCTGCTGTATCTCCGCTTCTGTGCCATCTGTCAGTCAACAAGGTTTCTCAGGGAAGGTTTTCCATTTATCAGGTTGACTTCTGCAGCCCTGCTGCCTTTGGATCACTTTGGAAAAGAATTGCTTTAAAATGCAATGATAAGGAATATCTCTGGGACCTGCCTGTCTCTTTATTTTGGATTGTTTTATTCTGGGAGCAGGCTCCCTAGAGTGTATTTGATAAATTTAAACAGGGTTATACTAATTATATACTGTGTTGTTGGGAAATATTTGCTGGCTAGCTAGAGCTCTTCTAGCCTTGCTGTCTTCTCAGTCTAAGTATATGAATTGCTGCCCTAGAATATTTAACTGCAAACTTCACTAGGTAAATTATCGTGATAAAAATACATCTGGGGATCCAGACTTCTGGCCAAATACAAACTTCTATGAGAAGAGTTAACTAGCTCTGGTAGTGTTTATGGAATTTTGTGAAATGACTGCTGAGCCAAGATTCACCCACCAAAATGCTGGTTCTGCAAAGCACTTAATTGTGATCTTAAGTTCTTTAGCCTGAGGCTAAACAAGTTTTAAATGGAAACAACCTTGACTGCCACATATAAATTGTTAAGCTATATAGAGAAACATTCATTATTATATTTTCATTCAGAAAATTCGGTGGAATTAGTCAAGAGAAATAAACATGCGGTCATTGACAGGCCTAGAGGATAAACCTTGATTAGAAATGTCCTCCAAGGCACATCTTCTGGTACTAGCCTAATTTTAAAAGAGGAGGGTTTGTGCTACTGAGAAATGTGTGTTCTTAACAACAAAAGTGAAACTGAATCACATCCTGCAAAGAAGTAGTCCTACCTAGTTAGAAATATATTACACAATTGTGGTGTCTCAAAAGGCAGTGTTCATCTGCAAAACAGAGACAGCAGGAACAAGGACCGATACTTGAAAGTACTTCTGTGAGGGGGGAAAAAAAAAGGAAGTGATAAAGAAAATCCAGTCACTTTTTCTCTTTCTGCTGGAGAAATAGTGATGCTGTGATCTCTGACCTTTTATTAACAAGCTAGTCACTTCCAGAGGACAGTGATTCATTGCAGGCCACCTTATCTGCATTTGAACAGACTCACCCCCAAGGCATTCTTTTGTCATATACTGTAACTACAGATGGCAATAGATTCCCTGTACTAGCGGAAATAGATTTATAAAGTTTAAAGTGCTACTTTATCCTATCTGCAATATGAAAGAACCTTTAATGAGATTTAGAAAATTATGGATAAAGCCTAGTTTGACTTTTGTAATAAAAGGTACATTGACATCTCTAACCAATGTGTATTGTCGCAGTGTAAGCCTGTAGAGAAGAAAGGGTGCCTTATTTGAATTATGAATTGATAAAAGGAGTATGATACTGTATTCGAAAGTGGTACAAAGGCTGGAATTTTCCATAGGAATACGAAAGAATACAATGTCTTTCTTGATCTGCCCAACTGTATTTTGCAAATCAAATTGCATAAAAATTCCTGCTTTAAATTAAACATTGGACAGTCGATGAGAGGTAAGAAATATTCTTTATACAGAATGGGTAAACGGTTCCACCTGATTACCCTTTCAGACAAAGTTTGGTATATGCCCTTACTAACCATGATTCTTTGAATTATCACAATGAGAAGTAATCAAGAGACTGAGACACTGTTCATTTAAAAATCTTCTTAGGAAATGCGCAGTATCAACATACAATCCTTTCCAATATAAGCAAAACAAATAATTGTGTCTGTGTGGTTGCAATTTGAAGGGGAACTTCTAATCTTGTAATATAGGGTTACTTTCTTTTATTTTTATGACATTTGTCTAGTGCCTTAAATTCTGGATGACTTTCATTCCCACCTATGCCTGTATATATTGCTTCAGAATTAAGTGTTGGATATAAACACAAATGCCCAGTGATCCTATCTGCAGCTAACAGCTTTGCTATTTCCCAATCCTGATTTACAAATAATCAGAATGTATGTAAATTACATAAATGCCATTGCTGTTTCTTCCTTAGTACAGGCTATTTTCCCTTTGTTCCTAGTCACAGCTGGTTAATTGTCACTATACAATCTGGACGATTCACTTCAAACTCTCCACATGTAATTAGGGTTTCTAGTACAGTCATATTAAATATTTTATCAGACATAAGTTATACATGCATGCTTTTAATGCTTGTGACCTATGATGCATTGTCATTAGCTGCAACTAAACTGAAAGACCTGGGAGTATCTCATTACTTGAAGGTCCAGGTGTGCTTCCACACTCTCTTACTTGCTTTCCACTCCATGACCTTGTTTTCATCAGGGGAAAATGCAGACACACAAATAGAGCAAGAGCCATGACTGACTTCAGAAATTTTCCAGTTTGGCTATGGGAAGAATACTTCTTGTTGTGAAGTGTGCCTTTTTTGTCATTAAGACGTGGTGCCTAGAGAACGGATATGACATGTTATCAGCCAGGAAGACAGGCCAGCAGCATGCCACTTTCTCTACATTGTCCCCTCTCACACTTCACTTTCCTGTAGGTACTTCACTAGTGGTTGCTCAGATTCAAAGGAGCTTGGTAATGAGCAAAATCTGTAAAAAATATTTTGTGATCATTGTATCTCGGATTCAGTACGTGTCCCAGTAATCCAACTACAAGGTCAGTTTGTAGACTTTGACTTTCAACAAAGCTATGAAGGATTGAAATGCAACTACCCTAACATCCTTTTTCTTATTCTAATCCCCTTACCACTTGTCAAAGAATATCCTCTTACAGGACACATTTCCAGCATCTGCAGGACTTACTTTCTGTGACTTTTTCCATGCCACGTAGACTAATGTAACATCTGTGGACCTGATTGATTTGACGAGCTTAATTTTTATTGTCTGCTATACCTGTCAGGCTTTTTAGCATTCTGTTTTGATGATTCACATATTGTCATAATACAATACCAAATTCTGAAATTTACTAGGTAAATTTATGTCATGCAAGTGGCAATCACTCAGTGTGAAGTCCGTTTAAAGTCGTATAAGAAGTGTACTGGGAATTTTCCTAATTAAGAGAAAATCTCTGCCAACAGAAAGCTGCTGAAAGTAGCTGTTTGCACCTACCCCTTCACCTACTTCTAATACGTATGTAAGGAGATAGCTTGTGTCTGGAGGTCTTCTGCAGGGGACAAGGCATGAGAGCATAGGATAGTCCTAATAGAGCAATAATCTGACTTTCTTACTGGCAGCATGTAAAGCTTTTTCCATGTAGACAGCTGAGAATGTGGGAGGTGCAGTTTACTCTACTACCAACTCTTCTCCAGCTCCAAATATCTGCCCTGTTTACTCTTCTTCTGTTCTGCTCATTGTAATATATTCCTTTTTGGTTTTGAGTCTATGTTTTGATTTAGTGGTCTCCTTGGGCACCTTCTGCCCTTGTGAGTAATCCTTATTCATAAAGAGCTCAGTTACAGGCAATAGGACCTTAAATCTAATTTTTTGGCATCTCTACTTGTACTTATGAAGAACTATTCTTGTGAATAAAGTTTTAACTTGTGGTAAACAATGGTAAATAACGCCAACAGCTACAGTCTGGTTCCAGCTATATCAGCCCAAATGAGCTGAAAACTCAGCCCTCTGTCAGATGTGTCAGTTTTCTAATGTGGAAAACTAAATAATTCCATGATATTTGGAAACATTTCTTCCCCTAGCAGATTATGGATTTTCAAGGTGATGTTTAATTAGTCTTATTATTTGTTAAGGAACTATGGAGAGATATCATGGAACTGCTAAAGAAGGATAAATGTGGATCTCAGAAACTACCTGGTAGCTGGGAAGCAGATAAAACAAACCCTCCCTGCTTTATCTTTGTACGACAAAATGCTTTCATCCCATTTGCACTGCATACCCGATGTCAATATAGCACTATTCAGGTAACAGGGGACACTGCAGCTAACAAAGAATGCGACTGGAAGATCATAAGGAGTACACATATTCCTTATTGTTGTTTGAAAAATATTAATTAAAACTGTTGTTTATGGTAACTTTTGATGTGACATAATACAGAAGCACATTGTCATTAGGCTATAGCCCTTTTCTTTAACTATATATATATATATATAGAGAGAGAGAGAGAGATAGATAGATAGATAGATAATTAGATAGATATTTGATAATTTGTGTTTTCTACCTCTCCTACTAGTAAGATAGAGGGTTTGGTTCTGGTAATTACTGGCTGCCTTCTCTCCATTTTTGGCCTTCTGAAGTCTGCCAAGTTCAGGTGACAAGCAACTGAAGAATGGAACAAGCTATGTTATTATATTAACAACATAGATCATGAAGCTGTCTAGGAGAGAGGAAATGTAACAGACAGGTTTGTTTTTTCTTAGGTTTTTTTTTCTTCTGGTGTAGATTGTTCTCCCATTTCCAAGAAATAGACACAAGAATGAAGCCCCGAAATCTGCCATTTCGTCATAACTTCCCATAACCTTTCACTGCTCTTAGGCCATTAATATCACATTTAAGAAAGGAGTCTCATTAGCAGGATGGTGTGATAGACAATTAATACACTCCAGAATTCTTATTTTTTTAAGGATTATTGGGTGGTGTGATATATCGTATTTTAGCATGCTTATATTCCTCTGGCCTACCCTTCTTTCCATGCATAGCTTCTCGTTCAGGGCAAATGCTTAGGTGCAAGAAAGCGATGGTACAGCACTGTTGGACAGCTGTTCAGCCCTTCCCCTTCTCCTTAGTTCTGCATCCCACTTCAGGGGAACATGCCATGTAAATGGAGGGTCTTCTCTTCACAATTATTTTAAAGATGTTCACAGACTGCATGTAAGCACTTATAGGGCTTTGTAATTTAAGAGTAGCAGCATTACTTCAGTAGTATTTTTAAAAGTTTTCAGATGGGTGTCTTGAAAAGGAGAACTGATTTCGTTCCTAACTCTGTTATGGCCTTGGTGTGTGACCTTGGGCAAACCACTTAACACCTGTGTTCCCCTATTCCCTGCTGTGTAAAATATTGCTGATGCTTATCTAGATTAAAGAAGAGCAGTGAGGCGATGTTCATTAATTATTGTTGGAGAGTGTTCTGAAATCCAGTCCAATGAAAGTGTAGGATACAATGCTTTGCCCTTCTAGAATACATTCATCTGAGGAGGGTAAAGCATTATATCTTCCACTTTTACATGAAAAGAAAGAAAACTAAAACACCACTTGGAAGCCTTATTTTAATTGGCTTTGGTTTTTGTTTTGGTTTGTTTGTTTTTTTTCTGTACTGTACCCAAGGCTAAAATCACAGAGGCATTTATAAAACATGAAAAGATACAGACAGGCACCTTATGCAATTTGCATAAATAGTCTGGGAATCTGCTCCCAGTGGAGTCAAGCACCTAACACGCTTGGGTGGCTTCATCAGTCCCAAGGGAATGCCCACCTACATCCCTAGGAGGCTAATTTTCTCTGGCAATCTAAGCTGCAAGTTCACCATTTGCAATGCTTAAAGATACAGAGCAGATTTTCAAAAAATATTGTGAAGCCATTTTACAATATAGCCCTCCCTGTCATATAAGATTTTTCAAATCATTTGCAATATGAAGTTTTGGGATGAGTCATTATTAAAATTTTGACCTTATTTCCTTCTGCATATTAGTCCCATTTAATTTCTGAACTGAGTTACTGTTAAAGGAGAATGCCTTAACTGGCTCCTCAGATGTAGATCCTTTCAGTGCTGCGAATGCTGAGCAGGTTGGAGAGCTCGCTCCTGGGTTCCGTGGAAGATAGAAAATGGTTATTCCCGATGGAGGGGGTTTGCCCCGTTGCAGCTGCTCTGAGGATGACTGTAACAACTTTGGAAGCCCTGACATGGCAGAGGGAGTAGTTGGGTGATGCTACACTGGACTTTACTTAGCATAAGCTGTTATTAGAAGTTTTCATTTTAGGCGTGTGTTTAAAATAACTCCTGCTTACTCAACTGCTTATCAGTGCACAGAGAAGTCCTACAGAAGAGGCCCAGATCAATAACTATAAAATCAGATTTGGTTTTCTGTCTACTTTGTGGACCTGTTGTAAGCTTTGTAACCATTCTTCTCACTATATCCCTCAGCTGATGTTTTCTCTTGACAAATTGAATTTTTGGCTATGTTATGAGGCATAAGGACAGAGACATGGCCATTCAGTTTGTCGTTGTCTTATCACTAGTGTGAAAACCACTCCAAGAATGAATCAGAATAGCCCAATCTCTATATTTCAGAAGAAAGTATAGATCTTTGATGTATTATTTATGAAATAGGTAGGTGCATCCTTTGGATGTGCTGGAAGGAAATTTAGATTCTTTGTATATTTTAAACTTTAAGGCAATAGTTTGACAAGTATTTTTGTATTTGGAAAAGAGAGTGTATCAATTGAACTGAGTTCTATTTTTTTTCCACTCCACAACATCATAAGGAAAAAATAGAGGCTAATGTCACAGGGAGGTGTAAAACTCTCCTTCCAAAACAGACCAAGGAGAGTGGAACTGCAAGTCCTACATAGCCTTCTGCACAATGGGAAATGAGGCACTTCTTAATAAAACAGAAGGTTTTGACAAAAGCTGGTGCCACAGTCTTTTCTAAGTAGCGTGGCAGTTACAGAGTTAATTTTCTGGGGCAGTATTTCCCCAGGTGAAACCTATCAGAGAGTACTCACAGAAAAGGCATTGGGTAGCTGCCTTAAAGCTCTGATTGTATTCAGGTGGGTCCTGAATGCTGTATCATATCAGTGAGTAAAGCAGAAAGTGGAAACTGAGAGATGTTTGGGTCTGTATTTTATTTTTTTTAAACTCTATTGAAAACCTTATGTATGGAATACATGATATTTCTTTTTGTTTCTTCTGTTGAAGTCCTGGCATGGTTTTCTACTGCTCTGCTTTTGAATTGCTCAATGGGTAACCAGAAATAAGAAGTGAATTAGTGGTTGAAGAATGCAAGCTGTTAAGCAGGATGTTTTCACTGGGAGGGAGGAGGAAACAATGCTTCTTCTTAATATTTTGTTGTTACAGATATTTCAAAAACTGCTATTCAGGAGACAATGCTATTTTACAAGAAATCTGTCTTAGTAATTGTGATGTCCCATTAAATGTGGTTTCCTCTGTAAATATGTATTTTTCTATTTTAAAAATGGTAAGCAAAATCTGACAGTGCATGATTCAAATGGAGAACTCTGAATTCTGGTGTAGTGTGTCAGACAACTGAGTGTCTTCTTTGCATACAGCTGCATACTGCCCTATGGTTGATTCTGGGGGGAAGTCCTTGCTGGTGCTCATGGAGGCTTTGCTGTGTGGGCAGTTCACTGCAATGCTCTCTGATTCTTCTACAGAGAGCTTGTCCTACTTGAAATAGGAGAAAAAAAAAAAGGAAGAAAATCTTGAGGAGGGCACAGGAAGAGAGAGGTTAGATTATGAGGACTGCAAAGACTTGTGTAGAAGAGTAAGCAAGCTTTAATATTTGTGTGCATATATACATCCACATACATAAAAAGGCTGTTGTGTCTTCCAGTCCCATGAAGGTAAGAAGAGCTTCACAATAGTTGCACTGCTACTTTACATCCATTTTTGCTTTGATGATTATGGGTTCCTGCTCTGATGTTACATTTTGGCACTCAGTGAGTATGTGCATTTTCTCTTCTCCCACAATGTGCTCGCTTGGTTTTTTTTGCTTTGCGAGTTGTGCTGGGAGGACAGTGTTTGGTATCCTCCTGAATACTTAGTACCAAATTAGATGCTTTTTTCCCAGTCATTGCTCTGAGCAGCAGCTGTCTTGGATAATAGCTTACTTTGTTTGATAAAGTTGGAAGAAAATGAAACAAACAAGGGAAAAATCAATAATTCTCCTTGTAATGGAAGGGATGTGTACCTAGCATAGATTTTGTTGATATACCTACTGAATCATGTTATGTACAACCAAATATTAGATAAATTCCTTCTATTCTTACTCAGAGGTGTAGTTCCAGGTAGCCAGGACGAGTAGCTAGAAAACAGAGTTTCATTTTCCTTACTGTGCTAGAGCTCCCCAAAATAGGCACTGCTAAATTTTTTAAATGGCTGCAGATGTTTGGATACCTGGTCTAAAAGAGGCTTTATTTTTTCTGAAAGTAATACTACTCAAAATGGCATGGTCTGCACACCATAATAAATTTGGAAGTGTTAGTTATTAAAATATGAAGGTCATGTCTTATACTGATTCCCAAAGAAATTGGTGTGTACCTTTTTTTTTAACTCCTGATTTTATATTTGAAATTCTTTCCTTGCCTGGGATATAGTCAAGATCCTTTGGGAAGGAGAGAGGGAGAGAATCTTTCTGCAGGAAAAAACTGATAGAAAATGTTAACCTTCTCTGTCGTTCCCTTCCTTCCACAGACAAGGGAACTGAGTTCCCCTAGTGTTCTGCTTTGCTGCTTCTGAGGCTAAGTGAGATAAACAGAGAGGTCAGGGTGGCTTTCTGCTGAACTAATGCTGTGTGCCTACAGGAGATGTCTGATGTGTGAACCCAGTGGGTCAACACGAGTGAACGTATGAATTCTAAAACCTTTAAAAAGAGGCAGTAAAAATAATAAAAATATCTTGGCAAATATCAAGGAGGAAGAAGGTTATTTAAAAATACACAGAAATCCAAGAGATGCTTAATAATTGCATTAGGTGTGGTAAGCTATGGAGTGGCTTTTCCTTTCTAGAAGAGGTGTCCTGACTTCTGGGATTAACCTGGACAAGATGCACTGCATTGAACCATCCTGCATTAACAAGCAGATGGCTCAAATGGGCTGCTCTAAATAGTCTTATGAAGTTTTTTCTTTGAGTAGTGAATTTTTCTTGCCTTAAAGAAATAAAATGTAGGATCTTTAGTTCAAGTGACACTCAATTCTTCTGGAATCTTCAGTGTTGCTGCCGTCATTCATCTATCTGAGAACCAGTCCCTGCAATCTGTTTCTTCTTTGTCCATCTTATTTTATTTAAAATTTATTCTAAAACCTGTTGAAGCATCAACTTCTGTAACAAATCCTAGAGGCACATCACTTTGACAGAATTTGGTGCCTACACTATGATGTGGAATAAGGACGATTTCTTTGTTCTTAGTTTTTTTTAAACTGAGGAGAGAGAGAAAAAAAAAGCCTTGAGATTAACAAGAGATCTTGAAAGAGAAGTATGTGAAATCTTTCTATTTCTCTTGTCCTTTAGTATTCGTCCTCCATGCTGAGGCTAAACTAATCAAGAGGACGAATCAACAAGACCAATATTATGAGTATCCACCAAGTCATTAAAGATAGTATGTTTTTTTCCAAGCCCTTTTTTCTGTGGGTCTACTTCTGTTTTAATAGTACAAATTGTGAGATCTGAAGGCACCTTTTTTCTTTTTTTTTTTTTTTTTTTTTTTCCCCTTT
>Ga0181612_128778_pt1 | contig 11255 bp, 15 predicted proteins | sample HoacroProtozoa21_FD_119630 | JGI IMG/M metagenome (GOLD analysis project Ga0181612, IMG submission 119630) | Hoatzin crop microbial communities from Cojedes, Venezuel. Combined Assembly of Gp0051906, Gp0051904, Gp0051908 | reverse complement strand
GCCCCACGGCGAGGACCGCCGCCCCCACCCCCGCGCGCACCACCGCCCGACACACGCGGCACAGCGGCCGCAGCGGACGCGCGGAGCCGCAGAGGGGCGGCGGGGCCGCGGTCTGGCTTGGGTTGTGGGTTGGAGTGGGGTGAGATTCGGGCTTGTGGGCTGCAGTCAGTGAGCAGAGGTCAGGCTCAGCCAGGCTTTAGGAGGCTCCTGGGACTTTACCCTGTGCACAGCAGGCTTTGCCCCAGCACTGCTATAGGCAGCGTTTTGAGGTCTGTCCGACCAGTTTCTAATCTAGTGGGTGGCTGTAATATTTTTCCCGGGCTCATGCTGAGAAATGCTTGATGAAGAAAAGCTGCAGAAAGTAGATGCTGCTCTTCCTGCTCTCTCCAGCTTATAGGGAAGAAAAAAATCTCCTGCTGGGGAAGGGTTAAGTAAAACAGCAAAGAGTGCCGTGAGGGCTGCGATGTCCCGTTTGCCCAGCACGTCCGTCTGCTCCAGCTGCTCCCCAGCAGCACACAGCTCCTAGCATTTAGAGCACTGTTTAGCATGGAAATTATATGTATCAGTGCTAAATGCTTTCATATCTGCTTTGTGGTCCACCCATATTTGCAGGGGGATTATTCTCCCAGGTTCTGCAGATGTCTGCTCCAGCTTTCTCAGCACCCTTGGATGCACAGACACAGCTTTGGTCTTTGCAGTTTTTACAGCAAGAAAGGTCAACAAATTTCCTACCTGCACCCAATCCCCCCGATTTGTCTCCCTTCCACACAGAAACACAGCATTTGGGGTAGGAAGGAGCTGATCCTGCTTGATGACAGGGAATGTGGCACAGGGGAAGTCACTCAAATCCCTTCTCACCCTCTTTCCTTCTGATGGTGCTGCTTTGAAGCAATATAAAGCTTTTCCTTTCTTCTGAAGAAAAAAACGTGCCTGTCCGGGGACTTACACTGGGACAACTATATAACAATAACCATCTCAGGATAAATATAGCAATATCCCTCCTCTTTGCTTATGTAAAACATCCTTCTCCAGCCTCCTCCCACCACTCACAGAGATCCTTGAGATGGCTCCAAGTGAAAGCCATGCAGCCATGGGAAGCCCGGCAGGGTAAAGCTCTCCAGTCCCACCTGATCTGCCAAAGATTTTGCATAAATTTAAAGAGGATGGAGCATGTTTATCCTGGGTCAATACCACCAGACGTGTGGCCACGGTGGTCTTGAGCTGACGTCAGGAGGTCTGAAGTGTTATTGCACCATCAAACTATTGCTAGGATGGTATGAAAAGGAGCAAAGCAAAGGTTCTGCTGACATAACTGTGCCACTAAACATGTTCTCATCTCACACCAGGCAAAGCTTTGCACCAATGCAGCATCCCAGTTTGCTGCTGTGCTCCCAGCAACACTATGGCTGCTTGAAGGGCGAAGCTTCTCTCCTGTTGTCTAATGCAAAGGAGCCAGGAGAGATGGTGGAAATCTGAATCACAGGCTCATTCCCATGGTTGGGAGTGATGGGGTTATTTATCTAAGGTGTCTCAAGAGGCTGAGTAATAGCTGAACAGTGTTAGCTCATACCTCTACCAGTCCTGAGCTCTTACTCAACCACAGTTATCTCTGTCCATCCCTGATGTCCTCAGTGACTGCGTTGCTGCTGCTGCCTCTCAAGCAGGCTGAAGCCTCTGGCTCCTCAAGGGTGTCCCTGCTGCAGCATTTGCATTTGGTAATCAGGGCTTCATCTCCACATCTAATCAAAATATACTCACTGTAGCCAGCATGCAAAAGGTTATTTATCCCTCTCGAGCAGCTCCATCATGTTAGTGGAGCAGAAGGAGCCATTTCACACCTTACTGGCCCAAAGCAAGGGCCTTTGGGGGGATGATCTTATTTCAAGATGCTGACGTGCCAAGGAGGGGTGGCACAATCCCAGATGTGGAGCCATCCAGGTGCCAAATGCCTACATAGCACCCTGAGACATTGAGGGAAATGGCACTGGGGCGCAATTTATGTTAATATGGAGTTGAAATTGGGGTGATGGAGCTGCTTGCCTTCCCTCTGAGTCAAGGCTGGGTACTCATTATGGCTGGGAGTAACTGTGGTTGTCTCGAAATACTTAGATCCTTGATCACGTAGTACCTCCAGCACTGCTTTTGGTGGCATTGGATGTTTCTATTTATCTTTGTAAGAGTCCAGTCCTTACAAAAATCCTCAGCAGTCCTCCCAAGTGCTCAAGTTTCATGGTCCACAATGTAAAATAATCACACAGGCTAACTAAGTGTTACGATAGCAAAGTGTCTTTGTAATAAATTTTTGGCTTGTTGCTATTCACCATCATTGACTGTCCCCTTGGGTCACTGCTGCTATCCTTGAGAAGAATAAATAGGAGGCATCAAACCTAGCTTCTGCCATTGGTATTTGATGCATCTGCTCAATGTCGTCACTTAAGACTGATCTACATACAGCTTATGTGGAGCATATATATTTATTAGAATGTATAATATAGTGGGTTGGGTCTGGGGCATATCTTGCTCCCCTGATATGACCCGTAGAGTGGTTGGAGTTGTGTTGTTACCAAGAGTAGCAGCAAGTGGTTTATTCCCTGGCATCGCCTGGGCTTTGCTTGTAGGTGAGCAAAGAAGCATAATCCCTCGCTGGCAGTGTTTTCCTAACGGAGACTTCTAGTTTGGCTACAATAAAACAGAATAGCTGGCAACGATTTGACTGCATCCAGTCCAAAGTGCAGTTTAACTGCTGTAGCTGCTGCTCATGCTGAGATGTGCCAGGACACTGTTTCCTACCAGAAAATCTCATCACCTTCTTCCCTCCTCCATTACACTAAAATCTACGCATATAAGTAAGTTTCTGTTGACATCCCTGTTTCCTAGATGATGTAGCAGAATGGCTTTATTGATACAAATATACACTTAAAACATTATGATTTTTCCATACAGATGAGTTCAAATTTTTCAGTTCCCAAATCTGCTCCTGTATCACCTCTCCCTTGGTGCTATGTCCCTGCCAGGACTCACTGCTTCCTCTTTAGCCCCTGCTCAGGTCCTTTATTAGTATTTCTGCCTTGGTGGGACAGATGCCAGCAAGGCTGAAGGGAAGAGAGGCGCTGATGTTGTTAATTTGACCTTTATGAATTTAAATTCGAGTGTCTCCCCAGGGGGGTCAGTGAGTGAATGAAACGGCAGTGGCAGGAGATAGGACTGCTGGAGCAGCGTCAGCAGTTCGGGGAGCTGAGCTGGAGCAGGTGGAAAGTCTTTTGGTCAAACTGTCACCCGCTGTGAAACGTGTTTCCAGACCTGTCTGATAAAGTGCCCGTGAAGGAAATGCTCTCATCACTCACTGCTCTCTTGTGCTTCCCAGCCACAGGCTTTTGCTATATCTGGAATAACTTGATTTGTTTTATTTAAAGGCAAAGCTACGCTCCATTCCCCTCTTTGAAAAAGCCTCCAGTTAAAAAAAAAGACATTTCTATTCAGCTCTGCCTAGCTTTGGTGTCATTTTCTTTTGCTTTAGGTGAACTTGCAGTGGCAGGAAACATTTCTTTCCCAGGAAGAAATCAGCTGTGCTCCCCTCTCTCTCCTGAGCACACACAGAGGACTGAGGATAACAATTTATTGTGAAAACAGTTTAACAGCTTAAAGGAGTGAATCATGCAGCCAGGACCAGCCAGGTCTATTAGCAGTTGGGTGCCAATTCTTTGAACTGATCCAAGCTTGAATGCTACGAAGGGCAAAACAACCATGTGAGCACTCCAAGCTCGCTCCTCTTGAGTGCTTTCTTCTGGGATGCTTTGGAAAAGCCTCATCTGTTAATCAGGAAGAGACTTTCCCATCTGCTCGGATTCCCCCTTCCTTCCCCAGGGACGTGACACGATGGGAAGCGCTGCTGCAGCTGCAGCGGGATGCTTTGCCCAGATGGGTGAAATGACCTTGTCCCTCCCCGACAGGCTTCGTGGCACGGCGAGGCGAGAAGCAGCTGCACACAGACTCCGGGGAGCTGAAATCATCAGGAGGCCAAATTCACGGTCTGAGACAATCTGCAGGCTGGGAGCCCTTGGGACAGGCACCTTTCCACCCTGGACAAGGGATGCCAATCCTTGCTGCGTTCCTTTTCAAGCCTAATCTGGGAATTTCTTGGCTTCCAGGTGTTTGGGGGTGCAGTTGACCTGACTTCCCTAATGCTCCACATTGACCTTAAGTCCAGCCTGATACAATTTCTGACTGAAGGAGAAAATGCTAATTGCTCCTGAGGAAAGCAGCCTTTCTGCTGGAGCAGCCAGCCTGTGTTGTGGATGTACACGTATCCCAGCACCTGCCAGGATCAGGGGCCCACCAACAGGTACTTCTGAGACATACCTAAAATATCAGGTTGGGCCATTACACCCGTGCAGGGAGCCTGGACAAGGTGAATGCCGAGGGACATTGCCCTGCACTGGGGACAGTGTGCTTAAGGAAAGATGGGGAAATCAAAGTCGATAAGAGGGCGAGACAAGGAAGCTCTGCAGGGCTCGGCTGCTCTGCTTCCCAGGGTGAGGGTTTGCTCACAATGCCTGCACCCCATGAGCCCAGTGAATATCACCCCAGGTCTGTCTCCACCACACTGCTGTGAGCAGAGACCTCTCCGGCTCAGCACATGTGACTTGGAGAGCACTGGCACCCTGGCGATATCACTGCCCAGACAAGCATCTTCATTAAAAAGTTTGAGATTAAATAATGAAGAGACTGGTGACCCGAGGGAGGAGAAGAGCCCATGCTGGGCTATTTTTTGGAGGAGGGGTGCTGCACACACGAGGCAGGGCCCCTCTGTACATCCAGCAGATGCCCTGTCGAGCCGCGTGCTGGAGGACTGATGGGCTCGTGTTGCTGGCATGTGCCATTTCCCAAGGGTTATGCAGACACTAACAAATTAATTCTCATGGCCTCGCTGCAATTCTCATTAGCGTCATCCTAACAACTCTTCATGTTAAATAGCCTCAAAACAAAGTTTCGAGTTTTGTCAATATTGCTCCCTGGGAATCGCTGCCTGAATCAGGCAGGGCTTAAATGGACCCCAAGGATGAGGGCCGGTGCTGAGCTCCACTCACCAAGCAGCATACATAAGATAATTAGATTAATCTCCATCTCTTGTTCTAAGCTCCCTCCCTGAGCTGGAAGCGGCTCTCACATGCGCCAGCCCCGTCCCAAATTAATGAGTTACTCAGGGATGACAGGTCGGATGCGTGGAGGCACTGGAGATTTTTCAAATTTGAAGCCTGACATGTTTGCTGCCTTGTCCCAGGGTGATGGGCACTGAGGTGCACTAAGTCCTGCTTGGATTCATGCTAATAAATCCCTACTGAGCAAAGCCCAATCCTTGCAGAAAACAGCATCTACTGCTTGAGGGTGGCGGCGATTCCAGGGCACATCCATCACTAAAGCCATGGCAGAAATTCACCCCACTTTCTGCCCTCTGCCCTGGGCTCAGGAGGTTCCAGCAGTGGGTGGCAAAGGCCATGAGCTGGGCACGAGGAGGCTCAGGGACCTGTCTGCTGCCCTGAGTCATGCCACCAGCTGGTCCATGCATCACAAGAGTGCCCTGCGGTGCTTGGCTGGTGCTTTTGTGGGTCAGAGCCCACAGAGCTGGACACGTGTTGCACCAGGCAAGGGGAGTGAGAAGAAAACAAATACCATTTATCACAGCCTAACATGGCCAGGGACAACCACCCTGCCAAGCAGAGTGATGAAACCTTCAGGGAACAAAGCACAAGTGATGCCCAGGTTTCTTGTCCACACTGTGTCCAGGCCAGAGACATACAGACATTTCCATTCCCACTGGCAGCCTTGCTCTTCCCTGGGTTTCTGCCTCCATTTCTTGGGATGGAGGTGCTCTGGGGATGCTCCTTGCAGGGCCACGGTGGCATGGGCTTGGCCAGGCACTGAATCAGCTGGTGCCAAGCTGTGCTTTCTAAGAAGAAGTTTTTAATGCTGATGTTAATGGGAGCCGGGTGGTGGGCAACCATCCATCAGCGCCGGGCCTCCAAGGCCATACATCACCGTGATGGAGAGAGCTGCTCTGAGCAGCAGGGACCGGCGCAAGCTGGGCAGTTGCTTGGTGCCTGCTCCAGTCTTCATTCAGTCGTGGGAAAATGAACTCTGCAGCATCCCTGAGCTGGGGAGGACTTTTTGCCTTGTCCCCGTGAGCTCCTCTCCTCTCCCTCAGCCATCTTTCCTCCCCCAAAATCTGTCACTGAACCAGACCTGTCACTGATGAGGTGACATTGAAGTCACAGCTTGAATATAGGTTAAAAGCCAGTTTTGGCATAAACGTGTCTTGGACCTGACCCAGCTGGATGCAAACCCATGCATGGGTGTTGAGTAGGAGTGTGCTGCCCATGACCCTGCTGGTCTCACCCAGCTCAGCTGAGCCGGCCCTGGCCATGGCCACATCCCCAGAAGCTTCTGGTGGCTTGTGGCTCCCAAAGTGCTCAATGGCACACATCTAGGAGTGCTGGGGGACGGAGGGTGACCAAGCCCTGAGTGCACGGTGGCCACGCTGCACTGGTGACGTGCTCTCTGCAAAAAGTCACAACCTCCAGTTGTCACCTCCGGGCAGGGGGATTGCGGGGGGGAGGGGCCATAGTGGACAAAGGTCCTGAGGTCCCTGGGGATGGCAGATAATGGGCAGCACGGCAGCTGGGGCCGAGCAGACATCTATTTGCCCACCTCCTCCTTGAGCCTGGCTCAACAGACATTTATTATCTGTATTTTCAGCTCTCCTGACCTCTGCATCTCCTACCTGTCTCAACTGTCACCCTGCAAAGAGGCTGCTGCAGCAGCCAACATGGGTCTGCAAGTCAGGCTCAGCACATCCCACCTCCCCCCGAAAAGGAGCTGGGCAGCTGCAGATCAGCCTAACAACACCCCCCTACCCCCTCTTCCAGCCATCCCTACCGCCGGGGTCCCCTGGGGATGGCCAGGCTGGGCAGGGGACGCATGACACTCACCTGTGTGGTTGGTGGCAGGCGGCAGGCTCTCGCAGTACTGCTCTTGTATGGATGCTGCAACCGGGCTCTCCCAGAGGAGAAACGCCTGCACGGGGAGAGAGCAGACCACAGACAGGGCTATAGGTGCCACATGCCACTTCCCTGGCCCCCAGTCCCTTCTTGGACCCCACAGTAGGTGGGTCAGGTCTGAGCTTGCCATGCCTTGGTGGATGCAACCCCCAAAGCTGCACGATGGACATGTACCCATTTGCAGGACAGGTTTCTCAGCCCGGAGGACCTGAGCTTATCCATCCTGGGGCAGCGGGACTGATGCTCTCTGCTCTGTTTCCCACCCGCCCCTGCTCTTCTGCCCCAAATATCCCCCTCAGCAAACCGTACTGCAGCCCTGCACAGCCCCTGCCAGGCCACAGAGCTTCTGCTGTTTAGCAATTTAATCCTCACTTTGAGTTTTAGCATCTTTGCATCCTGAGAGCAGACAGGGGAAACATGATGAGCCTGATACCACGCTCAGATTTTCAATACCTTATTAAAATCATAGTCTTGTAAGCTGTCAGTGGGAAGATGTTAATACACATCTTAAGGAGATCTGATCCACAGTCAGCTGGGTCTGGCTAAAGCCTTTTTTCAGGAGAAAGTCTTGGCTGCAAACACTGCCATTCCCATTGCACTGGGAAGCATTGACCAGGATCTGTCCCATCCCTCCTCCAGAGCAGCTCCCGGGTGCCTCTGCAGCTCTGCTGGAATGAAAACTGTTGATTCCTTCTGCATTGGGAGTTATTTTGGAAGAGCTACTACTGAATTATTGTGCCTTTGCAGGAGTCTGGGGAAACTAAAACCCAGGAAGGCAATAGCAAGTGGAAGACAGCAGAGGGATGGTGCTGTTAGACCCAAGGCTCCCTAGGGAGGCAGACGGGGGAAGGAGGGGACCTGCTGTTTTGCAAAACACACAGATTTCAACCAGAGCAGCTGCCCACTTTCTCCTCTGGCTCAGAGATGGGTGTCGTGGTGACATGGGCTGATCCCCTCTGCTCAGGGGACCAGTGCCAACAGCGGATGAGGCTGAACTCTGCTTCCCTCACCCCAAGCCTGCGCTGCAAGGACTGACCAAACCCCTTGGAGAAAAGTTTGCTGCTGACTGATTGAATGGCAGAGCCGTGCTCCAAAACTCAAGCACATGCGGATCCCTTGGAAAACTCAAACCTGAGCCTGGAGGCAGGAAAAGCTGCAGCCTCTCTACTTGCAGGCAAGCTCCCAGCTCCCAGGGGCAGTGGGCTTGGACGCCGTCCTGTGCTGAGCCAATACGATGAACACCCACCTCCACCTTCCGCACCGGCCAGGCTCGTCCCTAGTGCTGGATCTGCCTTCCCGAGAGCCATTTACCTTCAGAACTGCTCTGGGTAGGGAGCAGGGAGGACACAGTCCTCCTCTTGCCCTTTTAATCCTGTAAACACTGGCTTCTCTTGCTGACACACCCAGCAAGCCCTGCGCCTTACCAAAGCATTAGCAAGATTTATTCAGACACAGAGACAAGCTCAGCACCCACTTGCTCTTTTCCAAACAACTATTTACTGCCTTGGGAAGCTGGTTTTGACAGCAAGAGAGATGTCAGGCAGACGTATAAATGGAGCTGAGAATAGCTTTCTTGTTATGACTGCTCCAGATGGCACAGGGGATCCGGCAGCAAAGCCCTGCCCCGAGCGCGGGTGCTGCACGGGGCTCCTGCCATGATGGTCGTGCAGGAGCCGGGCACCTCCCTGGTGTCTTTGCTGAAAGCTGAGACCACACAAACTCCAGACGTGGGGTAAGCAAGGTGTAGTGGGCTTGGCTCCTCTCTGCTTTGATGCCTGCAGCTGGTGCCCACCGGACCTGACGGCTCTTTGCACGGGTAACTGGGACAAAAGGGTTTCTCCCAAAATGGGCTGGGATAGTTTGCCTCCCTGAACAGGCTCTCAAGTGTTAACTGGATGTGTTTCTCCTAATCACAGCCTGCTTCAGCCTGGCAGTGCCTGTTTTCCTTCCAGACACAGGGAGAGGTTTTGGCACTTAGCAGCAGCATGGCCCAAGCTACAGCTAGAGGGGGGTATGGATGGAGTGCAGTCTCTGGCTCTTTGCAGGCTTTGTTAATGAGCTGAAACCACTACAGAAGGAAGAAAGAAAGGAAAAAAAGGTTCCCCCAAACACAACAAACCCTAACAGCTTTTTTACCAGGCTCAGAGTCTTGTCTCACTGCAGTGTGGCTGATGCTCTCGACAGAGGCAGAGGTTTTTTCCCACTCCCATCAGCCCCAGCTCGAGGAGGATAAGGTGGGGAAAGTGGCCGCTCCAGGTGGATTTGCATAAGCCAAAAGCATCCTGATCTGGTACCCTGATGGTCGAGGTCTTGTCTGTTTTGCCCTTTGCGGGTTACTTTAATCCCTCCCGTGGCTTTGGAGAGAGAATAGGTCAAAGCTCCGTCCTTGAAGCCTGCCAGAGCATCGCTGCCGTAAGCTGCCACATGGCGCCCAGCGGGTCCCAGCCTGGCCGGGCTGGAGCCCAGCATGCCTCAACAGCCCCGGAACGGCGGTGGATCGTGCTCGGGCCAGAGAGGGGCCGTGTCTCTCTGCCCTCCCAGCCCTGCTTTGACACAGGCTACAGCAAACGATGCTCTGCATTGAAGAACACCTCCACGACCTCCCTCAGACTGCCAAAATCCTGGAGAGCTTCAGCTGAGCATTCACCTGCACGAGGAAAGAAATGCAATCTGCTTTTCTAGAAGCAGCCGCTTTGCACAGAGGTCCCAGTCAGCCTGGGGAACTGGTCCCGTGGGGATGATGGTTCTGCTGGGAGCTGCATGGGCCTTATGAGGCCCCACGCTGGCAGCAGCTTCTCCATCAAAAGCCACCAATGGCTCCCTGCCGTTGCCTCAGCACCCTGCCAGCATCCTTCCAGGCTCTGCTAGCATCTCCGTTTTACACAGAGGGAGGCATCGCAGCAGACGCCGATGGCGCTGGGTTAACCTCGGAGCTCGTGGAGCAGCACGCTCCTTCCTTTCGCCCCCACATTTCCTGCAGTGGGATCAGCCGGCCCCACCAGTACTCGCTGTGCGGCCGAGACACCAGGACCTGACGCTGCTTCAACATTTACTACATCCCACACACGGCAAGCACCAGCTGCAGTCGGTGTGTGTCCCCCCCCCCAGTCAAGGCTGTCCCAGAAGGGAAACTGAGGCACTGAGTTGCTGAGGTCGCTCAGGCTGTGCTGCACCGAGTGGAGCAGATCGCTCCTATCTGGACCCACTGGCCGTGTCCTGATGCAGTGTCACTGGGTTTTTCGGAGCCATTCCCTGCGACCGTGAGGGGCACAGGGTGGCAGATCCCCTGGGCTGGGAGGTGCAGCACGGCTGGCTGAGACAGTTTCAGCTCCTCGGCACGAGGAGGCTGGGGGTCTCGCTGCTGCTAGGGGTGCGAGCAGCAAAATCACACACATGCACGGCGTCAGTCTCTGTGACATGCTGCTGACCTAGCAGCAAAATTCAATTAATAACAATTAGGATTTAATGTTCCCCTGCAGTGCTTTCCCTCTCCAAAGCAATCCACAGATATTAATTAATATATTCACATCCGAGTCAAACATCAACCCCCCCCGCCCCACACTACCCAGAGACAGGCTTGTCCCCCCTTGATATCTTATTGCCTCAAACAAGATCGGATCTGCGTGGCAGGAAGGGCTGACAGCTCTGAGCAGCGAGATAGATGGCTCGTAGCCTAATTAGCAATCTAAGATGAGGCTTGGGTTTTCCACTGCCAACAGGGCTGTAATTGGAGAGCGGAGAGATTAGCAGGATGAAGCAGTGTGAGCCAGTGGCTTTGCACAAAGCCGGAGAGGTCAGCGGGACCGCTGGATGGTGATGGCCACTGAGACTCCCCCAGGAGGGGTGGTCAACACCAGCCACCCTGCAGTCGTCCTTGCTGTAGGGACCTTTCTCACCCCTTGGTTCTGCTCCCCAGCTTGGCTGGGGTTGCTGTCCCCTGAGATGCTCAATGTGGAAGAAGAAAGACCTCCTGGGACACATGGACAGGTGAAGGGCTGAGCGCAGCCTCTGCCCTGGACCTTCGCTGAGATTCCCTGGGGTATTAGGCTGGGATCGAGCCTGCTCTTGGCCCTGAGCCTGCAGAAAAATGTGCCAGACTTTGGGTGTTAAATACAGTGAATGCTAAAAGAGCTTGAATGCCAACCTCGGATGGCAGAGCAACATCAGCGGCGCGGGGAGGGGGGGGGGCAGGGGGGCAGG
>Ga0181612_121212_pt1 | contig 11255 bp, 10 predicted proteins | sample HoacroProtozoa21_FD_119630 | JGI IMG/M metagenome (GOLD analysis project Ga0181612, IMG submission 119630) | Hoatzin crop microbial communities from Cojedes, Venezuel. Combined Assembly of Gp0051906, Gp0051904, Gp0051908 | reverse complement strand
TGGCATACCTCAGGGACATTGCACAGTCCTCCACCATTATGAATGAATGAATGGGCCTTAGCTGTACTGCAATAGAGTAATTTGTTTTAATAATGTCTGAATATACACTGAGGTAATATTTGTGCAATCCCTAATAGTGTTCTTAGGGCAGAAATTCACATATTAAGAGAACAGTGTTTATTTACATTTAAAGAGCAGTTATGGACAGAAAAGAGGTCTAAAAATGACACCAGGAGGCTCATATTTACTCTCTCCCTGTGGTTTCAGTTCAGACTTGCCTGGCGCACAAGTCAAAAGTGTTTTCTTTTAAATGACAGTTACAGAAACTTCACATGGGATTTGAAAGACATCTGCTTTTTATCCAACTACACATAGCAGAGAGCCTGCAACTGTATTTAAGTGAAGAGCTGGCAGCAAGGAGAGACTTCTTAGTCCTTTACAAGAGTCAGTCCTCCTCCTCTTAGAAAAGGTACATTTTGGTTGGTGGTAAGTGAAATCCCTATACGTACTAGAAGGACCTCAGAAAAAGCACTGTTTTCAGGGTGGCAGAGGTTTTTTTAATCTGTTTTCTACTGTTAATTACTTCTCCCATTAAAAATGGCAGCATGCTTGAGAAGGGAAAATTATGCTATGGTCTTCAGGAAAGCCTTCCTGGAGAAGATTGGATAGAGACATGGTGGTGCCTTTAAGTAAGGTTAAGAACCAAATATTGCATGCTTGTCATTGTTGATTCTCCACAAGTATTCTGGAACCAGTATCTCCTCTCAGTCCAATACTAAACTGTTCTGAAGGCATTTCCTATGCTGATTTGTTTCTGCAGAGATTCTACCTGTTTCTTTTTAACTTATGACAGTTGCTTGGAACATTTATTTCTGAGTTCAAGAGCAACTGTTTTTAAAAGAACAGATGAAATCTCATTAACAACATAACACACAAAAATAAATTGCTGTAGGCCAAGATTTGACGGCCCAAATTCTCTTTTAATGCTCAACTATTCAGTCATATGATAAAGGCTAATGTGCAGAACATCTTGTTTGGCCACACAGTGTTTCAAACCAAAAAAAGATTAGCTGATGAGTTTTATGCAGTATATGTATGTTTTTCGGAAGGAACACTGATGGTTTGTTTCTGTTCTCCAGGCTACCTGCTTACTAGGCCACTTCTTTCCTGATGTAGGTACTCAAAGAATTTTTGGTTGGAGCAGTTCATTGCATCATAAAGGTAGGTCTGCTGCTCCTGGATTGCTGCTTCAGCAGTGGTAGAGCTCATGAAAGCGCTGCAAAAGCATGATGCTGAAGATAAGGTTGAGATGGAATTTCCAGGCTCAGCATTGCAATCAGTTATAGCTGTCTCCCTCTTTCCAAACAACAATGTCCCTTCTGGGCAGCAGTTACTGATGTTTGGCTTTGATTCAGAAGCAAATCTTTGCAAGCTTTGGAAAGTTTGAATGTAATCATTTGGCTGCCTCACAGTTATCTCAAGTGAACAAAAATTTTTTTCATCTGTTAGGAACTTTGTTCAGCTCAAGGCAGCTGAAACATCATTCCAACACTTCACAAACCTTTATGCTTCTCCCTTTAGTATTTTGTTTGGTCAGATTCAGGATGTAGACAGTCTGTAAAAACTGCTTAACAAAGTGAATAAAACCCACATGGCTAATACTCCTGTACAATTCAGTTTCGTTGGGGGCGACAGCCCCGTATTTCATCTGGACCTGACAGGTTCTGTTAAAGTCACCAACCACCAGTAAAAGCTCTTCTTGAGGAAGCAATATACGTAACATGAATAAAACCCTTTCCTGGGTATCACTTAGAAGTAGAGGTAAATTGTTAAATTTATACCTGTTACAGAAGCTCCATGACAATCTACATGATAATCCCCATGATATAGCAGAGTTTTGTTAATCCACATTGATGGGAAGATAAAGGTGAGAAGAGTGAGCTTTAAAAAAATATTCATTACATAAAAAATACAGAAGAATATAAACCAAGTTTGCTCCTTACAAAAAGAACTTTCGCAATCATTGCTAAGTTATTGTAATACCCTAAATTTACAGTAAACAGTCTTTGCTTCATAAAAGTAACAAGGTCATAATAGGAAATCTTATCACAAAAATGTGAGCCTAATTTATACAATGAACCTTATGTTTACATCCTAATTTAGGAGATTTTTCACATGCTTACATTTGATCACAAGCATCAAGCGCTTTTCTGAACTGGAATTAGGTCTCTCTCAGTAAATATTTCCTCATCTTTTAGAAGAGATCATTGTAGGAGTTATGTTATTAAAGTGAAAATAAACAGCTTTTGAATATTTTTCAATTGCTTTTCATTTCCTTACATCTGTGCATGGCAAACCCACTGTATTTTCACGAAGTAGATTAGCATACAAAGTACTGATTTTAAGTTAAGATGGAAAGGAATTGATTCCTACATCACTGCTGAAACCTTCACTATATTTGCTGTTATAGAGGCAGTGAAACAGAACCCTTTTCATGAGATGTAGCAGCATCAAAATTGCTAGAGGGAGCTCCTGAAGGCAAACCCTGACATACCTCAGCTACTTTCTGCCAAAGAGCCAGCTCAATGCCCATGACAGCAGTATGCTCACTGCCACTCACCCATTATGTCTTAGACTAAATATTCTTTAAAATTACTGTCTGCTCTGAATGGCCCTCATTAAAGGTCCTGTAAAGAATTATGGGTGGCTGTATGGTAAGGGGGTTGTCTGATAATGTGCAGAGGAAGTACCTGAAAACATATTTAGAAGTACAACTCTAGGTCACCCTGCTTCGGCAGGGGTGTTGGACTAGATGACCCACAGAGGTCCCTTACAACACCTACCATTCTGCGATTCTGTGATTCTGTCAGATATATTTCTTCTCATGAAGAAGAGCATGGAAGCAGGCAGCAGTGCCAGTCCAAAGGAGATAGTGCTAATTGATGGAGCTTTTTATTATGCTTTAGTCCAAATGGTATGTACAAGGTCCTATTGAAACAGCAGTCTGAGTTGGGGAACACTGTGATTCCTCCCTTTAATGCAGCTGCTTTAACACAACATTATTGTTGTCAGGTTTTCTTTGACAGCAGTAAATTTGGGTTAGGCTTGAGTTAAGGATGTGTGTGTCTTCTTTTAAGAGAAAAGAAAGTTAAGGAGCATAAATATACAGACTTCAGCTGTTTTTCACGAAACTCAAGTGATGTTTGTTAGTGTGACATTAGTAAGTCAACGCTCAGGGTCTGAGCCAAAAATCACTAAAGTAAATTGGAGCCTTTCTGGCTGACTTCAAGGGGCAAATGAGCTATCGTGTACTAAGGATATTTTGTTATTATTTCAGGCATAAGATGCAAAGAGCTGCTTATGATCTGCATAAGCACTTCAGGATGCTCTTCCAGGAAGAAAAGTGAATTATAGATGAATATAAAGAGAAATTTGAAACCAGCAAAAGAGAAAGTAACACCTTTTAGCAGTTCTTATTTTTGTATGTAAAGGAAAAATGCTGTTTCATCCAGTGAGGACAGGAAGTATAGCTACATCAGACTCTTAACCAAACTGATTTGAAAGAGAAACTGTCCTTTCTCCCCATCTAAAACTACATGTAAATATGTAAATCTGTCCTTCACTGGAAGAACAGAGGAGTGACAGAACTCATGGTTCACTGCAACCAGTTAGAATATGCCTATATTATTTTTTTTAAAGTCAGTCTAATGTATTTTGCACTTTCTGTGTTAAATTACAAGCCTCAGAATGGACTTTTTTTTTTTTTTTTTTTGCTAAAACTGGCTTTGTGGTTTGTTGTTGGCTTTCACAGTCTGCTCTGGTCTGGAAAGATTCAACATGGACATTCTCCAGCTTAGTTTTCACAGACCATGCATTCTTGTAAGCAATTCCCAGGACAAAAGATTTTAGTCCAATGCCATTTATTAAATGGCAGTGGGCTGACTTTTTCCTATCCTTTCTTCCTCCCTGTTTCCTTATGTTGAAGCACATTTCATCTGGCAGTAAGCAGGAAATGAATCACTGTCAGCATTTGAACCATCAGGTACTAATCAGGTCCTAGCAATATCCAAAAATTAAAATGTAACAGGTCAGCTTGAGCTACAGAATTCACACCCAGATCCAAAATTTCTGCAGTGTTTAGGTTCACAGGAACTGCAGATTTGCTTTAAGCTCAACTTGACTCACACAAGGCAAAACCACATTGCATTTCTTTACGATATTTTATATAGCTGGTGCTTGTTTCTGTGTTAGACAACAAAATATAAGGACTTTTGCTGGCTGTAAGGATCAGCAGCCATGTGCAAAAAAGCCAGTGTAAAGTCTGAGAGACAAATGTACTTGGTATTATGCAGAGAATACTTCTGTTCTTTCCCATTTGGTCTTCTCCCTAAACAAGTTTAAAGACAATACTGACAACACATATCTATAGAAATGCAATGAGTCTTAAGGAGATGAGGAAGATAGTATACAAAAGACAAACTCAGTGATACGGAGTCCCTACAAAGCAAATACACAGTGATAAGTTCTTACTCATAATAAAAAAGAACAAAATATCTGCTTTAAAGCAATACTGAAAATTTCTGGTTTGCTAGTAAATCAGAACTATTTGAAACACTTAGACAATGAGATGTGTTCTAGACACTGCATTTGTGTATAAAACACCTGCTGCTGTAGGGCTCGGATTCTGTTTAGGGACTCTGTATTTCTGAGAGAAATAATAATAGCAATATTAAAATCAATTTTTATAATAATAATAATAGTTCAAAGCACATGCTGTTGGCTAAACTGGAGGCATCCATGTGTGATACTACAGTACAGTCAGGAAACAGCAGAACCAAAATGTGAATGTTGGAATGCTGGAGATGAAAGGACAAAGAACACAGGATGAGCATAGAGTCTGTGTTAGGAAACACTACTCTGAATATACAAACTTTGGGAGAGGAAATAAAATCTCCCTCCAAACCTGGTTATTTGTAGAAAAGCAACAAAGTAAACTGACATGGCTTTGCCTCTGTGAAGAGTCTGAGGTGTCACATCAGCTGTCTCCTGCTCTTTTTGCAAGAAGAGTTTTCACTCCATGTGTGACCGGATTGCTGACTGCTCTGTTTCCTGGTAAGCAAGTTTACACATCTAACCACCCTGCCATTATGAGGTGGGGTACAGTCTGCAATGGCCACTGCTAAAATAGCTACTCTATCACTTTCAATAGAATATTTCTTAGTGGTAATGTATGGGAAAGGATAGAAAAAGTCCAGCTGGGTTTTCAGAAAGATCAGCGTTTGCCTCATTAATTTGTGTATCTGGATTTGGAAAAGAGTGACATTTAATGGAGTTCTTAAAATCTGGCTTAAAGCTCAGCTGCGTCCTTTGGACTAAGCACAAAGTCATTAAAGAACAAATTATCAAAGTCTGATAACTGAAAAAGCAGCAGCTGATGGTAACCTCAAACCACAGGCACCTTAATCACCCAAAGCATGGGCAAATGAAAAGCAATTCGGAAACCTCAAACACATCAGCAAAACAACTTCATTAGGTACTCATTCATATCATAAGGGCATGCATGCTTTTATATGGATTGGGGGGAGGAGGAGGACATATGCAAGTCAGAGCAAAGAAAAAAAAGACTCAAAATTCAATGTATCAGTAGAAGCACTGGTAACAGAAAAAGTCTAGAAAGGCAGATTTCAGCATGCTGTCACTGAAATGTTAAGAACTGAAAACAAAGAGACACTTTGATTTCTACTGTGTTGGGGGAATATGTCCCTCTATTTACATACTTTGTAAATACACAAGATGACATCAGAGATATCTAATCCATTTTGCGTCATTAGACAGCATGATGCTTTCTTCAGAGACAGTGAAACTTTATGACAGTCAGATCTTACATATCTACGTTCCATGCACAAAGCCAGATGTTGTGATATACCCCTTGCAGGGTTCCACTGAAGATTTTGCTCTTACGGGTCTCAAAAAAAAGGGTGCATTAAAGCTCTTAGTTCTTGGTAGAGTTTGGGTACTCAATGAGAGCGGCTACTCTGCAGGGCTCCACCCTATGAAACATGGAAATTCTGTGAGATCGCAGCTGCAAAGTCAACGGGCTGCTTCCTTGACACACTTCAAAAAGCAGGTCCAGCAGGCTTCAAAGTCTGCATTCAAGATGATTCAAAGATTTTGAAATTATTGATCTTGTATAATATTAACCTAAAGTCATGTCCTCAGCTCTTAGGCAAAACTCATCTCATCATCATCATCTCTGTTCTTCATTTCCATGGAGCTTCGCCAATGCTCAGGCTGAGCCCCACCAGACATGGTGTCATGGCTATTTCTGGTCTGGACCATAAGAGTTAAAACTTCTGGGCCACTGTCTGACATAGAGTACAACCTAACATAGTAAAAATCTTCATCGTTAGACTCTCAGCTTTGAGTGTCAAGTCAGCTGTTGGAGATGACGACGGAGCAGTTCCAGAGACATATATCTCTTTAAATCTGCAGAAAGAGCCTGGATGTCTGCACTTGGATTTTCACAGACCTTGCCATCTACCTCTGACATACCACCACACTGGCACATCAAAACCTTTAAATAGCAAAATCAGCTTTTTTTCATATCCACTCTCTGTTCAGATACAATGCAAAGAGTGGATTTTTCATTTTTTATTATCAGAGTTATGTAAAACAAACCTAGGATGTAAAATTTTGCTAATTTCTCAGAAAAACATTTCAGTTTATTTTTCAGATTATTTCATAGCGAACCACTTCTACAAATGTTAAGATATACACAGGCACAAAAGGATTAAGCAAGCTTGCTGGGATTCTAATGTGTATATATAGACATTGCCTTGCAAGGGAAAAATATTCATAAATTTGAGTGGTGTTTTACTGCTGCTACAGTGCTGCTCGCATTGCATTACTGAGCAAATTGGCAGCAAAAATGATTCCATCATCTATCCAGCAACAGATTTAAGGAAATAGTGATGTTACACTGAGACATGGTTCTTCTGTCTGTGGCTTAAAAAGGTGGAGGACTTACTCCAGCCCAGGGTAAACACACATGTCAGGAAGCCAGATGAGAGACCCCAGAGTCTTTGCTAAGAAAGAAATAACAAAAATAATCTCCTTGTGCTTAGAACGGAAAACAGGGGCCCACTCTTTACAACCAGCTCACTACAGACTTTTGGAGTGAATGGGCCTTCCAGTAAAGCAATGAACCAGTTTCCAGACAAGCTCGCCTTCCTCAGTGGCTGGGGATTGACAATACATCCATATTAACAGTGCTGGGTACTGCAAGTGTGATGTGAAATGAAATATTTATGATGTTATTGCAAGCGGTACATACTTACTCAACTGAAAATTCCTGTAACTTTCACTAGCAAGCCTGTTCTCTGCTCCACACAGTACATACTCACAAAGTCCACGTGCTTCAAGTGCTACAGCTGAAGCTCCAGAAAAGCAGCTTTCTGGCCTGGAGATAGACAAAATCATTTGTAAGATAATGTCAATATCCTTTTCTTATGAACTTAATGCTTGCTTGAGAGTTCTAAAAATGAAGTTCCTATCAGGAAAAATACAGTCTCTCTCTCACATTATGTCCTCTTCATCAGCCCCTGCCTGACGCAGAGAAATCACAGTAAGGGTATAAGAGATAGCAATTGTCTGAGTCCACAAACCTCTGCCGGCAAACACAAACTGGAGTCTACTGCTGTGGTGATTTCTTTAGTATGACAACAGCTGTTCTCTTGGTAGTTCATTGAGATCATGCCTGCCATCAACAGATCCCTGGTAACAATCCACGCACCATGTTGGTAAGAATAAACAAAGCCAAACAAGGCTTAAGATCATGTAACGAGACTCCCTCTCCCAGTTATATCAGGACATGTAGAACAGTAACATGAGAATAAATCAGTGAAAAGAATGGTCAAATTCTCTGGTTATACAAACAGTGAAGAAGCAGCACGTCTCAAAAAATGATAGGCCAGAGCAAGTGAAATCTTTCTCAGCGTTCCACAGTGATCTCCATCCCACCCTGTAAAGCCCCTCTGCTACGAGTATGAGATTCAATAAATCCATTAAGGCTTTTATTCCTATTACATTTGGGTCAGAGCCAAACAATTCAGATCACCACTGAATTTCAACCTTTTCTTCTCAACTTTGGGATGTGAAGACATGGGTCACATCTGTTTTTAATCAGCAAGAACAAAACTAGGCCTTGGGGATCATCAGCAAAGCACACAGTATCCTATCATCAGGAAAGCACACAGTATCTTGACAGAGAAGAAATTTCTACAGTGCAGCTACCAAAGGCAGCAAGGACAGCTGCCCCAGTCTCATTCCCTCTGCTTGAGCGTGTGGTGGCCCTAACCTACTGCTGGTTCTTCTAGAGACTGCACTTGGGTTCTGCGTTTCAATAGGAGTGCCCAGCTCACACCTATTAGGCTCAACTAATACATAAAAAGTGCCAGGGGATAAACTTTCCGATTCACTTCCCAGTTCTGTACCTGCTTCAGAGCTCTACAAATATTGGAATTATTGTGTTGGGGAATCATTTGTTTCTCTCACAGCTCACAGTGCAACAGCCTCTGAAGCCAACCCAGAAAGACAGTAAAAGAGGGTTGGAGCTACACAGCGAGAGCTGAGGCCCCAGCAAACCCCTGAGTTCAAGGCATGTGGAATGCCTGCCTGGTACTTGAAAATCTGAAAACTGGAATTTGGGAGCTAATTGATGAGTTTCTGGGGTAAGAATTTGCCTTACTTTTATACTCTGAAGTACAAAATATGTTTATACATCTGCAGACGTATTTTGTTTACTACGACAATAAACCCTTCAGAATCTGCTATTAAGTACTCTGTGATTTTCACAGCAGACGGATGAATGAACTTATAGTGTCTGCAGAGTTCCTGCACTAAACATCCATGGCAAAATGCACACAAACATTTCACATGCATTGAAGACAAGAAACTGAATTTCCTCAGCACCTCCCTTCATCCTCCACATTAGTGTTCACAACTTCTGCTTGTCTAGTAGGATCATTTGGAGTGTCTAAATTTACATTTCATAGGATCAGCTGTTTTTTCCCACCAGCAGCTAGAAAAGATTTGCCTCATTAACAACTGGCTGTTTGAATGACAGGTTTTTAAGACATTTATCTGACTTCCAGTGAAGCTAAGTTCTGACCTGGCCCAAGTTGTAAGCAGAACAATGCACATACAGCACAAAAGAGAACAGGTAAGTCTGGCAGGCATGTCAGTTGTGCAGTCGTGACTCACATGCTCACAGATAAACTGACTGGGAGACAGGGGAAGGAATTGTTATCCAAGTCAGGTTCTCATAAACACTGGAGATATTATATTTTCTTTCCCAAAGATTCAGACGTGCTTATTTGCCAGAGGTGATTGCACTCACCAGCACCTGTCTATTGCAAAAGCATTCAGCAGTAGGATCATCTTAGTCCTCCTATTTACTGACTGCAACTAAGGACAGCTAAACTTTCCAAATATACCAATACTTGCAGCATAATTAGCCTGAATTTGGTTTTATACTGGCAACTCAACACAATGAGCTTCATTGTGACAGATAAAAGGTGAAGCGTTCTTTATGGACTCACCATTGCTGGGTAACAAGCAGCCACTTTGCTACAGAGACTAGCATCACTCTCTGTAGATCAAAAAGGAAAAGGTCACTTGGGCTCAGCCACATCAAGAGGCCTAAGAGGAGAGGCAGCACCACGAGCTAGTCCAGAAACCTGAGCATCCACCCAAGTATGTGCTGTCTGTAAGGTCTAAGGCAGTAAAAAGTATCCTAAAACCAAGCTTCTGCCAGTGAGGAAATTTATTTCCAACTCTAACAATGGATTCATTATATCATCAAATGCCATGCAGCAGGTGGAAATACGTCAGAGCTCAGAGGAAAAGCTCTTAGTAAATAACCAAAGCATTTTAAAGTGGAAAAAGCCCACAGTGAGTTGTTTTCCTCTTTCCCTCCCCCAGTCCTGTTTGTCATGATTTGGGCTCTCAGGTCATCTCCCAAAAAAGACTTGAAAAAACCTTTCATCGTAATCTCTTCTCAAATCACAATGAATTCCCTCAACATAATGTCTGGTTTTTTTGGGTTTTTTTCATTTCTTGCTAAATAAGAACTTCAAAACTGGAGGGCTGCTTGCTTTATTTCTACATAACCGAGAAGTTGAGATTCATTTGATGTGATCTTCAAGTGAAGTGTAGAGGGAAAACAGGATACTGTATCTGGCAGCAAATATGTGGCAATCACGCAAAGTAAACTCTTGATATGTCTGTAATCTCTTTGTTGGCTTATCCCTGATTCAATTTACGGCTCTGGAAAAAGCCACCAAACCTCTTCATGTGAAGTGTGAGATGAAACTTATTAGTCATGGCAATTTGCTTCTCATGGGATGCCAGCAGTCAGACAGCATGGTGTACTGAAAGAAACAAGCCTAGAGGTGAAAGTTCTGAGTCTCTTAGTCTTCCTTAGAGTTACCAGCGAGAACAGAGTCCCAGGTAGTTTACCACACAGAACTGAGGCATATGAAGAAAAACCTGAGGGAAAGTTTAACTTACAAACTTTTGGGGTTTGGCTTTTGACAAATTTTTTTGATTTTGACAGTGTTTTTGTCTTTTATTTTCATCAGCCCTTAGTACACAATCAAAAGCATTTTCTTTAAACCCGTTGAATCAGAGGGATGGGAAGAGCAGCTGAAGATTGTTAAGGGGATGCAATTCTAAAATGGTACAGCTAGAACACCAGCGGTACTTCAATCTCTCCTCCAGCCATCATTTTTGTTGCAGATTTTTCTTATTGTTTCTTAGTTCTCAGGTGACAAGACACTATTCGCTGAGAAAAATGACTCCTTTACACCTATTCATGTTTTCAAAAATTACACATTGTCCACTCCATTCTTCCTACCTCATTCTAGACAGGTGAAAAAAAACCCTTATTTCAGGCAGACAGGACATATGCATGGGCAACAGGTGCTCCAGATACTTACACATCCCTTTAGTCTTTAGTGGTGGTGACATGAGGGTAGGATATTTGTTAGATGCATAAAAACACTACCAAGGCACACAGGGCTTGAAAGAACCAGCAGGATGAACGAGGACTTCCCTCCTCACCCAAACATCCTGAGTCTCACCTAAATCCCACATGAAGTGCCCATGCAGCCTGGCTGCAGGGCCGCTTGGCCACCATGCAGGGGTCTGGACCTGCCACGACTGTATAAGACACCAGAAGAAAACGGGACCCTCGC
>Ga0181612_169247_pt1 | contig 11256 bp, 6 predicted proteins | sample HoacroProtozoa21_FD_119630 | JGI IMG/M metagenome (GOLD analysis project Ga0181612, IMG submission 119630) | Hoatzin crop microbial communities from Cojedes, Venezuel. Combined Assembly of Gp0051906, Gp0051904, Gp0051908 | reverse complement strand
TGTTAACAGTCTTACGTCCTCATAAAAGACTGTACCTGTGCTGCTGTAGGTTTTCAGCCTAAAAGAAAATCATATTACAACAAAGTATATAGCCAGAACTTATATAGCACAATAGGATAAGAGATTAATATCCACAAACACAATCAGAAATTTATAGGATATGCTTCAACAAACACAATTTTTATCACATAAAATGTCATGGTGATTTTTCAAAATTTTGAGAAAGCTTTAAGTATCCAGATTTCATTGCCTTTCCATTTCAGTTGGTAACTAACCCCTCTTATGTCTTTGAAAATGTCCCTTAAATTATTGGATTAGATTATACATGACATATAATCATATAGGGCCAAAGATGAGGATTCTTTGTGATTTTTAAATTCTGTTTTTATTCAGTGCAATTTTCCAATTGAAACATTTACCCATGGAAAAGTACAAATAAAAGTAGCTGAAGAACCTCAAGGCAGTTTCACTGGGACTTGGTAACATTCACCTTTGTAGAACCTGGCAAGCAACAGGACTGTTGAAAAGGCTTTTTGTCACCCTGGGCATCAGGAAGCGGCTGCAGAGTTGACTGCCAAGCCACAAGGACAGTGTAATCCTCAGTCACATGTTGGACTTAATGGGAATTAACAGATTCCAGAGATCTTAAACAAATGTTCCCATTAGGAAGGACACTTATCTTCTCCCTCATTTTGTGTGACAAGATCAATATCTCATCAGGGAAACCTTTGATACAGAATATTTTGAATAAGCATACGATAAATAATATTCTCTTGACTGCATTTGGGCTATAGGAAAAAGAGTTTTCCTGGTTTAATGAGTGATAAGTAGAACAAAGATCATTTGGGAATAAAATGTAGCTGTTTGATCCATTTGATAATTTCCATCTGGATGGCATTTGCTTCCCTCAGCAAAGGGAACGAGAGCTGCCTATTTCTAGGCAATCTGTTCATTTTCTTTCATGGGAAAGGACAGTTTAGCTATTCCTTCCATATGGACATACATTATTACATCTAACAAACATGTTGTTCGTCTTTCATTTTATTCAGATGCTGTAAGCAGTCTTTGTTCCTGGGTGGGTTGCGGTGGGGATTGAATATCCTCTTTTTTTTTTTTCCCTCTCTCCAGAAATCGGTAAGAGAAGGGAAAGATCCACATTATTCTATATAGACAGGTGCTGGTTAATTTGCTAAAACAAAAGAAACTTTGCCTGGGGGAGTGGAAAGCAAGATGATGATGGGCCCAATGATGCTGGAGGAATACAAGTCTCCAAGTATAGTTCCCTGCTACTGTGGGATCCGAGTCAGCTCTGTCATAAATTAAGCAAGCTGTGTCTCAGGATTCCCCCTCCTTTAGAACAGCAGAATATTGTAAACATGAAGAGAAGCATTATAACTGTAATGTCATCTTGACTACCCAAAAAAACCCTATTTTCTTAGTACAATGAGATGACACTTGTTAATGCTGTGGTTTTGCCATTGCCCTGGGACTACTGGATCTTGTCCATTTTTAGCTGGGTTTTCCTATTTGTCGTTTTTTCTGAGGCAGCCTGGGCCCTTTGATTAGCTTTCAGGAAGACTTGTTCAGTATCAGAGGGGATATGTAAGAGCTGCCCCACTCTGACACCTTGGGTGGGCATTGAGGCCAGCACCCTGTTCCCCTCGCTGAACATAGTCATTCCAGCACAGATTCCTGTCGCCCAAAATATCTTGAGAGCATGGATGGCTTCCAAATGTGCTAATTCAGCATCAGAGCTCTGATCTTCGCAGCAATTACTCCTCAGCATTTTGCCCCTGAAATTGTTATTCATTTTAATATTTGTCAAAAAGCTGCAAATTGAGATCTCTAGCTTGCAAATACTTGCATGATCTGAAGATGTCTGTGAAGGAAGATTACACTCCAGTTTCAGTGGAGGCTTATAAAGATTCAGTTAGGGCCTGGTTCTCAGGGGATTTCAGTGCCTTGGCAATCAGATATTTCATCAGCGAGTTATGAATTTTGGATTTCAATGCCTAATTTTTTCCATTGCCCTTGCTACTTTTTGGTAATGCTCAGACTGGAAACAAGTAACCTGAGAGACATCAAGCTCTGACTGCTTATGTGGTGGGTTTAAAGGGAGTCCAGGCCATAACACTCATGTTTGGGATGTGCAATCCAAAAGACAAGTGAAACTCTTAACTTCCAGAAAAGACTTTTTTTTCCTGTTCTGACCTTTAACAATCTGCACCAGTGAACAGAGCCATGTCGCAGGCAGCTGGCAGAAAGGCGCTCGGCTCTTTCGCAGCCTTCTTCTGATGTGCCTCCTGTGTGGGAAGGGCGGTTCCACCAGACTTCACCTGCCAGCTCCACAAACACGAGGTTTTCCTGGAACGGTGAAAACAGATCTTCTCTCTGCTGTCAAGTTTTAAGCTTTTTTTGTGGCTGGAAATAAAGGATTTAGCCTTAATTCCTGGCTGGCGTGGCTGTCCATCTCTTGCAGGAGTGCTCCTAAACACTTGCGGTGACATGGGGTGACGGAAAAGAGTCTGGTCAAGTTTCTGGTGACATGGAGTCTCATTGTTCATGAAGTCCACAAGCCACACTGAAATTACTAAGGATTTAGGCCTAGCAGGCTGAGTTGGCTAAAAGTATTTCTTTCATACTCACTTTAAAGGAGGTAAGGAGGGAGAGGAAAAAGATGTAAGGGAAGAAATGGCGGAAACAAGACTCTGATCCAGGAGCAGCAGCAGAGGCTGGTGGAAGAAGAGATGAAGTGGTGTTGGGAGGGAGGGGTTAGAAGGAAAACAGGCAAATGTGTGTCAGGCAGGACAAAGACTTGAACTTGAATCTCTATTTCCCAATCCTGATGATTATGTTTTATAAATTTGCATATATTCTTAATTCTTTAGCACGTATTTAATTCTTCAGTAAAGCATAGTTAAAGCCAGAAACATTATGGTTTGTGGTGAGGACATAAACAGCTTCCTCCAGTGGTGGAGGGCTTTTTATGCTGCTAAATGACACACATCAGAAACAAATAATAGTAGCACTGTAGTTGCTTGTCTTTCTCCACCTTGGTGTTTCCACAGAGCATTTTCAGTTTGCTGATGGAGCAAACCACCATAACATCTGAAATATTCTGGATTGTCTTATGTACATGTTGCTCACATAGTGATTATGAAGGGAGAAAAACCATTTTTAATTAAATTTCTTGTGGGTGCCTTTTAAGAAGCAAATGTCATATGATGCATTAGACTATATTTTAAACAAAGGAAAAAAGGAGGATGTGTGGAATCTCCTTCTGTTCCCCAGAGTTTCCTGAACTCATGGCTAAGCCAGCTAACGCACATATTTTTTTATGTAAAATTCAGTCACGGCATGTTGGAGGCCTTTGTCCCTCCACAGCACAGAGCCAGGATTAGAAATTTTCAGGTGAGTCAGCTCAGATGTGGTAAATAAAATGAGACAGCGAAATGAGTTGTGTGCCGAGGGCTGGGGAAGCACGTGTGCCTGGCTGCGTGGAGCCCAGCTGCTGAAGGACTTTGTAGGGAGGGACAAGGAAATGGGTCAAAATGATGAAACAGATGTTGTCTAGGCAGGAATTCCCATTAGTTTTGCTTACTCACCTGGCTATTGAGGTAACCCCAGGACAACATATGTTCTCAGCTGACAGCCTTTTCATAAGCTTAGCTGTGACACATACAATACCTTGTTTCCCATGGAGAGAGCTGATGTTTGTTACTGCTCTGTCACTTCAGTTGCAGTTGTGGATTTTCTTTCTCTGGAAGTAGCTTTAAATGAGACAGAAGTAGTATCTGGTTATCTAGCACAAATTAAACAGCCAGCTGAGTTTTCCTTCCTTTGCCAGAGCCCTTAGAGCTCTCTTCGGGCTCTTTAATATTTTATCCAGCCAGAACATGGCTTTTCCAATCCTAGTGGTGTGTGACAGTTGGATCTGGCTAATATCTATGCCCTTAATGAGTTATTAAAGTGGGCAGGATCATTAAGAATTTATTTTATGCCTTGGAACCTTTTTCAAACCTTTATGTTATGAGACAGCAGCAGCTACTGCTGGCAGAAGGGGCTCTGCTGCCGCAGTCATGGCAGCGCCGGGGCTGTGCAGTTGTCCCTGTGTGGTACACCCACACTGCTGACACTGTGCTGTGGACATTCTTTGAGCAATTAAGTTACAGCATTCAAATTATTGTTGCAGTTATGTCAGGCATAATTTCCTAAAAATTGGCTTTGTTCTTACTCGCAAGGTTACATCCTCGTGTATTCTGTGGGCGTGTACGAGAACATAGCTAGGGAAGGCCAGTAGCCGAATTATTATGTTGTTTCTCATGCTTAGAGAATGGAAACGAGCTTGTGGATAGAAGGACAGAAATATGCTTGTGGACAGAAAAGGAAGATCCATAGAAAAAAATGAGCCAGTACCTGAAAGCAGATACCTTGGGGAAGAGAAGGCGGCAGACTGATACTCCAGGGCTTTCACCTTTTGCTGCTCAGGGACTTCCCAAGGCAGAGCTGGTTCCTGTTCATTCGGTGGATTTTTCTTCTAGTAGGTTGTAAAGTCTCTCTCGAACCTGCATAAACCTTTTGTATTTGCAGTATACCATGGAAAGGAGGTCCACCACTTAATTACATGTTAAGAACCGCTTTGTTATGAACCTGTTACCAATGTTTTCATTCGTGCACCCTGGCTCTTGTCATTCCTGATTTCCCTCTGCACTTAGATGTACTTCTGTCCAAGAACTGGTCTTCATTTTAGAGCATAAGGTTTGCACAAGAATCTATCTAGCAAACAACAGCTTTGTTTACTGTTAACTTTTCGACTCAAATTTCCAAAGCCATTTCAGACCATGTATACAGTAAACATTTTTGAAAAGTTGTAGCACTTTTCATCTCCAAAATCGCAGGCTTTAGTATAAATGGCCACTTCTTTTTTTTTTTCTTTCTTTTGAAGTAAGGGAAAGTGCTCACTGGGCCAATTCCAGAGCACAGCCAAAACTTTTGGAGGTATGACTAATATTGTAAGCTGTGTTCCTTGTCAGAGCTTGTAAGACAGATCAGGCAATGATAGGTAGCAGGAAGGTGGACTAAGTTAAGCAATAAGGTGGTACCACTTCTTTTCTGTTCCTGATAAGTGCTTCGAGTTGAAACATTAGACATTTATAATGTCTTTTTCTCCTCTGTACAACTCCAGAGTATTTTGCACTCCGGAAAACCCCAGCTTCAGAAATGAATGTCTCAGGTTAATATAGACTGAGGGCAAAGTGAATAGGTAAAACCAGAATGAGAATGTCTTCTTGTCAACTCTTTAAAGCTATGTATGCACAATTAACATCTTCATGATTCCTCTTCCGTTTTCAGTTGCTGCCCATTCTGAAATGAACTTTGAAAGTCAAAGTCTTTATGCCTTTAAAACATGTTTTTACACCAGAATGCCCAAATACATGTTCTGCTGTTGAATATTAAGATAGCCAGTCTTTTCTGGTTGTTGTTTTTCACAGAACCCCTGCCCTGAGAATTTACCAGCTATTTTTCCAGATATTGTCTTTTTTTCCCATGCTACACTATTACACCTTCTTCTTTTCATTCATTATTTTGTATATTAAATGAAAGTCACCTTTCATTTACGCAATTTTACTACCACATGTGATCCAATATTTTAATAAAAATTTTATTAGACTGCCTAGCTAATGCAGAAGACAGTGACTGACATGAGTAACTGTTAAAGTTTTGCTAATCATCTCCAAAATACAGAAATAAGAGGGAAATTCACAGTATTGATAAGGAAGTGTTGATACTAGAAAGCTATGTCCCTGTTGAACCAAAGCATTTAAAGCATGTGCTGAAATTGCATTGTAACTTGAATGCTGTATTGTCCAGGGGGTTAACAATTGACTTAATAGTGAGAAATCAGATGAAATGTTGTGCTGAACTGGGGACACTGTTAAATTGACTTTCCTCTCTGAAAAAGGGAGAAGCTCCAGCGCCTGCATTTATGCTATGTCAGTGATTTGAAAAGCTAGTGAAAATAGTATTCTTGCTGTATGTTCTTTTGTTTTCTCTCCAGGGATGACTTTGCGAGTTGGTTTGATTTACATTATTAAACAGTGGGGAGAGCCAGCCTGGTGTTTTGTTCAGAGAGATGATGATGAATTAGGCTGTTGCAATATAACTTTCATTGGCAAATAGCAGGTATGTTCAATGCAAATCAACATTTAATGTTTTATCTCAAAAGACTAAATAAGTTTTATTCAATTTTGATGCTGCTTTTTTGTATAGTTTCATTCAGATAGAGAAAACCCTGTATGCTAATTTTTAGGAGTGTTAATTTTCAAACGCAGCACATCGATCTTTAAACACTCAATAAAATCAATATAACTATTTTCTGATGACAAATGCAGATCTGACTTTTTTTGCACAATCGTCACTGACATATAATCCATTCTGTTGCCTTACCAAAAAAAAAATCCAGCAAACTAAGTGGAAATACATGTCATCAGAATGGTTTTAAAATCAACTATTTAAAGTTTTACAAATAAATGTATTAAAAGCTGGTGTAATTTTAATGGGAAATTGATTTATTTGTATTAAATAGATATAATCCTGTGAAAGGTGCCAGATTGATTACCTGGGAGATGCAGAGATCCTGTATTCATCAATAGATTAAATAATTTACGTTGATATAGCTATTGAAAACTTGTGTAGGCTTGAGAGAGATACTTTTCTACAAAAATGAGTGTTCATAGTCCATACTTCTGTCCTTTGATTGCCTGAATGCTTGCATTACTATTAATGGGGGACATATACTATTGGATTCATTATGAGAGTCTGAGCACTTCTTCTCTATCTGCTGCTCCATCTTTCCCTATGACAAATCAGAGTCTCCTCATTGCCACAGTAGGTTCAATGTTTCCTCTGTCTGTCCCATAATGCCCTTTTCCTGTTTCCCTCCCTCCAAAGACCCTACAATACTGTTCACCATTTCTCATAGCTTTTGACAACCGGCTGGGCAGGAGACAGTACCTGCTGCAGCTCAGCTGGGTCTAGGTCTGTACTCATTTTAACTAGCACATATATGCCGACAGAGTCAGAATCATTTGCCCCTTTTTCCTTAAGAAAAATAAAATCTCTTTCCAACCAAATATTGAAAATGTGTTCTGTTATCAATATACAAATTTAGTACATTGTCTTCTTTATACTACTTTGGTATAGATGCAATATTAAAGGTACACAGGGTATTCTGCCACTACTATCTGTAGTTCGAAATTACTCTTTGTAATTCTTCCACATATTTCTATGCATAATTAATTTTAAATATACGACTTTGCTGCCCTTTCCAGTTCTCCAAACATAGTCCCAATGAATGTAATGTCATTATTCCTAGTCATCCTGTCTTTTGGATTTATGCATGTATTATCTGAAATGACTCGTGAACATTCAAAGGGATGTTGTTTCCATCTTCTTATCGAGGGCTTGATCCTGCCTTATTAAAGACAATAGTAGGCCCATTTTCTTTAGTAAGAACAATTTCCATAATACAATAAATTCCTTAACTTGTGGTTTAAGAAAGATATCTGTATATACGTGCACATTCAGGAGCAGCTCTTCAGGCTGTTTAAAATGTGTCTCATCATACTAAGAGAGTAGCTGTAGAAATCCAGTCCAGAAGTTGCTTGAAATCCATTGCTTCCTGAGGATTAAGTTGCACCTTGCTATGCAAAGCTGAAATTCAATCCAAATGGCCCAAATTGAACTGAATGGACTGAAGATGTAGACACTGACTTAAAAGAGAATTTGGATATAGCTGCGCAGCCCCAAGCAGAGGGGAGCCATCAGGAATGTCTGCCACTTCATTTATGCAGGAAATGCTGGGTCAGGTTGGAGGGATTCCTACAGTGTTCTGTAACATGGGGCACAGGCAGACTGAGCTGGCAGCTTTCTATGAAAGCCTAGAAATGGACCTTTTGCTTGAAAATTGCATGAGATTTGCCTTAATGCTAAAGATGCTTAATCATTTAAAGATGCTAAAGTAAGCCAGTTACCTAAATATGCGTGTGGGGAGGAGGGGAAGAAGAATAATGGCTATAGGATTTGGCCTAATATAGTTAGCCTGGGCTTTACATTTTTACATAGATATTACTGTCTCTGGTTGCCTTTCTGCAGTCATTGGTGAGTGTGAATTTGAAGATGGATTTGGAACCAAATATTTGTAATCTTTAATAGGACAATTTCTAATCAGCCATGTGAACACCGCAGCTGTGCTAGGGTCAGAGAGGCTTTCATGTTGTTTGTCTCCAAGTCTGACAGAAAATCTACTTGCCATTTGAGTCCATCTAATTAAATCATGATGAAGCAGATGCTCTGAAATATAGATCACCCTTTGATATCCACCTAAGACTTCATGACCACCAAAGGCAAAAATCTATCCTATATTAAATCATTTAAACACATTGAGCTTTTCACATCAACTTTTTACCTATTTTCATTTTCTGCCATGGTTATACCCAGATGAAGCATTGCAAAAGTCTGTCATGAGTTCAGCAGGTACCAAGGTAACCCAAGTCTTTGTTTGAAGACATTGTTTGTTCTATGAATATTTAATGTGAAGCGACCATTGAACTGCATAATTTGATAGAGATCGGGGTGCTGTTCCTTGAACACCTCTAATGCTCTCATGCTTTCTTCACTTTTTAAAAGTGTTGTAAGAGAATAAACACCAAATGCTGTGTTCTGGAAAAAGGCATGAAACAAGCTAATGCTCATATATTTTCCTGGCAGTATTTCTGAAACTCTCCTGGGAGCTCAGCAGTTGTCTCTCAGGCAGTGGGTTGCTCAGAGGCTTTACAGGCACACCGAGGTTGGTTCCCAGCACACGATATGGGATGTGCCTTCTCAGACACGCGTTAGCTTCTCCTGGGATTTGTAGTTCTTCCCCCAGTGAGCCCCTTGCAGACATCGAGTTAGTCGTCGTAAGCAGTGGGCTGAGACTAGGTCAGTTTATCTTGGTGGTATTACTCATGGTTAGCCTTCCCCGTACTCGTTGTTGGCTCCAAATGCTGAGGCAGCTTCTGCGCCTTTTATGGCAGCTCTTTAATGGTATTGTTTGTAGTTATTACTGTAAGTACACTGAGATTAGGTTTATTTCTCTGCACTGCTTAGAATTCACCCTAAATATTATTCAAAACAAATTCTTCGAAATCGTCCTCCACATTGTATTGCCTATATGTCCTCTTTGCCAGATGTCTTAATTGTCTGTCATTGTTGGATTCTCTCTGTGATCTAAAAGTGCATTAGCTCATTTGACTCTTTGTTTCTCGTGTCGGTGCCCTACGCCTGTCCTTCGAAATGCAGTAGCACACTTTCTCCCACTGCAGACACTGGTTCCTTTCTTGGTGTTCCTACCTGTGCTTTGACTGTATGTGCAGATGATAGGAATATGAAAAAAAAATATGGAAATGCCATAGACCATATGGCCATATGACAAACGAGTGTATCTTGTCCCTTTGGCCCCCTCCACCTGATTTCTGCTCCAGGGGACTCTTCCAGTACTCCATGCCACTGAGCTAGGAGCTGCCATTGAAAAATACAACAGCCAAGAGAAATGTTTCTATTTTTTGTGAAATTCTCAGACACATAAATTGCTCCTTTGCGGGCCCTGTGAAGTGGGGTCAAGGATATGTCAAGGACAATTGTTAAAGTCCAAGATATTACTGTATTCACTCCCACAGGGAGAACTTTCTTCCATGTGATTTAACACTTTCGGTTCCCGAAAAGATTGATAGCATAGACTTCAAGCTATAATCATTTTTAGCATGAAAGAACTAATTTAATTTTCAAACGATTTTATGACCTTTGTGATCTTTTCACAGGAGGAGTCCAGATGCCAAAACGTAGAGCAGTGAAGCCATGAAGTACTTTTTGCCAAAAAAATATTTTACAAATTTCTAAAGAAAGACAAGTAGAGAATAAAGCCTTTAAATGGTAAGGATTTAAGAAGACCTACATTACTCCCAAGTGGTCTGACACTCCTGCGTAACCTAAGTGTTCTAGAATATAATAAAACTTGATGCTATTTCTCCTCTCTATCTCATTTAATGTACCCCATATTACATACACCTATTACATAGTACACAAAGTAGTGCAATCTCTGCTGCTGCAATCAGGTAAAAATCCTTTCAGGTTGATGGAGTAGTACTCATTTACTCCAGGGAAAGCTTGATCTGGTAGCGTATCAGAAAACACTGCCTAGTAGGTAGTATCGCTAAAAGAGGCTAACTTATTTTGTAATTAATATTTCTTCTTTTTCCAGATTGTCTTAGAAAAATCGTGCTCTCTATGTACTTTTCCAATCAGTGTTCAAACTGCTGGTGTTTCTGGCTTGATTTCTGAGAAGATGAGTGCCCAGTGCAGCTGTAGGAGAGAAGTGCCTTGGTGTGAAGCTCAGCCTTGCTCTGAAAAGCAACGGCCTGTTGCCAGCTCTTTTAAGGTAGCAATCGTACTCTTCATGTGAAAGTTAATGCCGATGTTTATCCTCAGAGCATATCTGTGTGAATCCATGCTATTGTTTTCATTTCAAAAGTGTCTTTAATTTAAATATATGTGTGTTCTAATAAGGAGACACTTTTATGCCAAAGAACCTGTGAAGGGTCAATAGTACATTAAGGTGATTTAGCAGAAATGCACAAAGTTGCTTAGTGCTACTTTTTTTTTTTTTTAACTGAAGCATCTGTTTGTGATTCCTGACTAGATATCGCGTATCTGGGTGAACAGAGTTTCAGTGTCTTGTTAAAAGCAAGTTCCAAGTGACAGAAGATGGAGTTGGAGGTAGGATTAATTGTAAGGGAAGTGGGGGCTAAGGGTGTTTGGTTTCAGTTTTAAGAATCAAGCCTCATGCTCTGGTTAACACTGAGATATATGGATTTGACACAGATTGAGTAGGAGATAACCAGAGCAAGGAGATAAAGAGCAACCTCGGATCACCTGATTGGGACCTAGTTTTATTCACTGTAGCGTGGAAAAAATGTTAGCAAGGGCACAATAAAGGAGTACTCAGCTAAGGCAAAGATTGCTTTGAGAATTTGAAAATATTATTATGTAAAGACTTGTGGGTTAGAAATACAGGGACTTCAAAATTTTGATGATCTTCTGAAGCTTTGTTAAGAAAGTTATGATTTTTCTTACTGAAGAAAGAGGCAGAACATTATGTCTTAGTCAAGAGTGGAGAAAAATACTGGCTAGATCGAGAGTGTCTCTGGTAAAGAGATT
>Ga0181612_125470_pt1 | contig 11256 bp, 5 predicted proteins | sample HoacroProtozoa21_FD_119630 | JGI IMG/M metagenome (GOLD analysis project Ga0181612, IMG submission 119630) | Hoatzin crop microbial communities from Cojedes, Venezuel. Combined Assembly of Gp0051906, Gp0051904, Gp0051908 | reverse complement strand
GTCCCTTCCAACCCAAACCATTCTGTGATTCTGTGTTTTCCAGAGCAGAGTTACAGGGAGATCATCCAGATGTAAAAAACATAAGAATGTATGAATTAACTAAGGTGAAGTGATTTGATGCTACAAATGGGGCAAAAGAATTATTGAACTAATCTTTTCTCATGGAAAACTGGTACTTGTTTTTTGTAGAGCATGTAGCAAATGAGAATAAACCAAAATTTACTTTTTACAAGTTGGTGGTTATTTGAGTCTTCTGCATGATAAATTCTTGCAACATACACAGCAGCCAAATCATTTTCTTCATAAGAAGTACCGTCTCTTGATCAATGAATTTCAAGTATAATTATGTGTGCTCTGTGGAGGTTTGGTTAGCATCCTAGAATTACCTAAGAAAGCTGGTTTTTCTGTTTCTAGATGCCAGTTTACGTAATGGGCATCACCGGCAGCCAGACTCCTTTTTCATTTGGCAATGCGGTACCGGGGTTAACGTTCCACTGGTCTGTCACAAAGAGGGATACTCTGGATATCAAGACAAGACACAGTGAGGTAAATTTTGTGTGTGTGTGTATGTGTATGTATGTGTACTTGTATGTATGTGTATCTTGGGAAAAGGAAACTGCCACATAATGGGAACTGAGAAAATATTGTTCCTTCCACTTACTCAAAATGAAACAGCTATTGTCAATGTTGGGTGTTGTGATTCCTCTGCATCAATGTCAACTTGCTCCAGGAATAAAATTTTAATCATTTTCTTCTGTCCAAGGCTTCTTTTCAGCTTCCTGCAAAATATAACTTTGCAATGGATGTTTATGGCAGAGTAAAAGGAAGAACAGGCTTGAAAGTTGTTGTGAAGGTCCTTGATCCTGCAGCCAACCAGTTTTACAACATGGCAAGAGAACTGTCCGATGAAATCCAAATTCAGGTATGATGATGTTCGTCACAGTTAATGTTTTAATATCTCTTTCAGAGCTGAATTAAAGTCTCTATTTGAAGTCAAGAATTTGAAATGCGAACGAGTAGTTCCAGCTTTGAGCCCTTACTCTTGTTTGTATAACATTCTGCTGTTTAGAAACCTCCAAGTGCCCCAAGTTTTGCTAAGGTTTACATTGAACAGTCACACGCTGGTGTGATGCCTGAAGGAAATTCAGGAGTTAGTTTTTGTTGTAGACCCCCTGAAACTGAGGTGACTTGTCTTGTGGATAAGCACTGTTAGAGCTGTAAAAGAACTTTGCAGCTGTAGTTCCCCTCTGCACAATAACACTTCTTGTCTGTAGTGCTTATCATACGTGTCTAAGCAAAAGCATGTTAATTTGGATCAGGAATTAGCTTCTGAAAGGAATCTCCTGGTTGTTCCCACTTACTGTGCTTTGGGGGAGCAGTTTCAAAGTATGTGAGCTGGATTCCTTTAGATGGAACAAAGCTGGGAAATGTGCTTGAGGGGTGCACCTTATGTGGGCATTCAGTTCATGGGCTTAGATTTGGGGGAGTCTAAAGTAACGTGGGTGAACATGGGGTCTCCAGCACCATTTCACTTGACAAACCTGCTTTTTTCATACTGCTTCAGGCTATGGCTCTAGCCGTAGAAATGAATGCTCTTCAGAATAATTTGTGTAAGATGCTGCCATCGTCGAATATTAATTTTTAATTTTCTGGTTTTTTACTATATATTATACAAGGTAAAAAAAAAAAAGCATGTTACAGTTTTATTTGAGTGTTTTTGTTTTGAAGGTGAAATAACTGGAAATAGTTGCTGCACACAGCATTAGGCTAAAATGCCTTTTGTTTTCCAGGTGTTTGAAAAACTTCATCTAGTCACTCCAGAAGTAGAAGCAGAGCAGATCTTAATGTCACCAAATTCCTTTATTAAACTTCAGACAAACAGGTTAGTGATCAGTTTTCATACTGTGGTTTGTGTCAACAGTTTATCAAAACTGTAAAGCAATTCTTTTTGAAGTAAGCTGTTTCAGTCTTTGAAAGAGTATCGCAGTACATCCATGGAATACACAGCTTACCTGGTGATTAATAGTAACTTATCTGTACTCTCAGGCTCTGTCAAATCTTGTATTAGTTAGGTTGTAGCTAGAAAGTTCGTTCAATATTTGGAACTTTAGATCCTTATTTTAAAAGATGCTGACTCAGTTAAAGCAGTAGCCTGCTTCCACTAGAGTTTTTTTTTATGGGCAGTCAAGGCTTTATGCAACATACTTCTCGGTATTTCTTATACAGAGACTATGACTAGATCTGGAGATTAAAATGTCCTTACCCAAATGAGAAGCCCTTTTTACAGAGTTTGTTTTCGAAGGCTGACATTTCAGACTCATTTCAGGCTTGAAAATTGGTTTTCCTAGCATGCAAATCGGCAGATATAGACAATAGGACATATGCTGAGGGCGAGGCTTCTAGATGCATTTACTGTTTAGGGGGAGGTCACTGTTAGTTTCAGTGGAGCTCTGATGAGCATGGTCATTCAGCATCTGCTTTTGAAACAGTTATTTAGGAGCCCTGTCATTTGTAGTCACTTACTAATGTGGTTTTGCGATCTCTGCTGAGCCGTTTTTCTGATTAATTAGTCATTAAGTTGCTAGATACCAGTTTGTACGTTTCCTTGTCCCATTATCTTCACTATCCGGTGTTGAAGCCCTTCTGTCTGAACTCTACCACCAAAACCAATGACACTGTTGCCAAGAAAAGGGCAACTAAAATCCAGCTTTAATGCTTTTTTCCTAGTATAGAGTATTTCTATCTCAGTGGAGGAGCTTGGGAGAAAAAAATACGTTTACAGATCTTTCAGAAGATGTGATAAGTGATGTTTAAAAGTAGCTAATGTCTCAGAATGCCCACTAATTGTAGTTTATGTATTTGCTCACTTCATTAATATCCGCATACCATGGTGAGAGTTATTCCAAAAATCACCTTGTCTATAAAACCTTTTCCAGGAAACTGAAGAGATCCACTTAATCACGTCCCTGACTTTGTCTCTAATGCCAGCATTAGCCCTGGCAGACTCATCTCCCTCAAAATATTGTTTACAGAAAATGACGACAGAAGCTGCCTGTTGTATGTAATAATGCCTCAGCCATTATTATTTGGAATCAAGTTTGCATTAGTGAATGATGACACTGCAGAGCAGTGGATGGGAACTAGATTTTGATACATGCCTAAAGCCAGAGAAGACTTCTAAGTGAGCTTGAACCAGAACTTAAACTTTTCTTTCTTAGGCTAGAACATGGGTGTTTCAGCTTTTATTGCAAACATGTGGAAGAGGCACATACCAAACAGCAGTATTTTAGATTTGCATAATATATTGGTCTAAATAAGGATTTACTCATTTAAGGGGGTCCCCTGGCTTTATGTTTTTCTGTTTTGTTTGTTTTCTTAAGGGACCGAGTGGCTTCACTGAGTTACCGTGTCCTGGATGAACCAGAGAAAACCCCTGTTATAAAAATGGATGAGAGAGGTTTCCTTAACTCTGGGTCTTTGATAGGATCATCAACAATTGAAGTGATTTCACAAGAATCATTTGGGATCAACCAGACCATTGTAGCTGCTGTTAAGGTAGTATTGTCTCTCTTTCTTTGCAGTTTTCTGTCAGAAGTCTATCTTTACTACTGCAAGAGGGATGGCTAACTGCACATTTTGAACTGTACTTATGTGAAGTATGGGGATTAATAGTCAGTTCTGAGCCTTGGAAAAGAGTTTAGTATACTAAACTAGATGGGTAAACATTAAATCCCAGCAAATTCCTAAATTTGGTACACTTTACAAAAAGTCCTTTGTGTGAATGTGCCTTAAAAATTAAAAAAAAAAAAAGTTTGTCATAAAAATCTCTTAGAAAGTTGATAATTACAGAATTTCAAGTACAGGTAGATGTTAATGTCATGAACATGGAGTTGCAGTGTGTGAAAAAGGTAAATATCACACACCTGTTGTGATGTACCTAAGTGATACCTAGATTTTCAAGACATTAGAGGTATAATTGTGCAGTGCCCCAGAATTTAATTTTCTCTGCCATTTCCCAGCAGTTCAGCTTTTACGTATAATGAGAATCTCTGCATGAGAAAACCTATCTTATCAGATGCAGTAATTTAGCTGCTGTTGCCTGTATTTGGTGAGCTGGCAAGGAGCACGTCCAAGGCTGTCCTGTGTGCCTGAGGTACACTGAAATGTGGGTGCTTCAGGGAAGGACAAATCTGTAGCAAAACTCAATGGTTTTTTTCCCAGCTAAATGAAACATCTTTCTTTCTTTCTCAAAACTTCATCTGTTGATTGAATACCGTTAGGTGAAGTCTAATGTATCTTACTCGTTGGGTACTTAGGACTCTCACACTCCTTCACTTCGAATGTCGCTGTGCCAAGAACTTTCTACATCCAGCAACATGAGCCTCGAGATACCCACTGCTCTGCTTCCTCTTATCCCTTTTAACTCTGTCAGCATCTTTCCTGTGTCCCGGCTAACGGAGAAAGATATAGAGTTGAGTGCTGACTTCAAATTATTTGTGAGTTTAGTTATTACAGACAGTGTGAAGTGGCTAGATATTTTGTTTGAATTTTGGTTTTTACCATAATGTTCAGCTTTGTCTGTAGGACAGGATGTAGGTCTGTCGTCCTGGTTGGAGAATGAAAAGAGAAATGGTGGCTTAGTTTCCTAATGCCACTCCTGCTGCTAGCTGGTGGCAGTGAGTTTCTGCAGCTCTGTTATGGATGACCTTGTTTCTTCCCTTCACTGCTGGATCCGGCGAGTGAAAGACTTCTGATGAGTTTGGGGTTGGCTCAGATGACATTCAGTCAGCATATAGTGGTACTGAAGTGAAGTTCTCCCTTTGTGCCTTCTTCCCATACACGGTTAGGATGGCGCAGAACTGTGGAGGCAGTGCACTGTGGTGTTCAGCTTCTGAGCTCTTTGTAGTAGGAACCGTTGCAGTTCAGCATATTGCACAACTGATTTGTTTTCCTGTTAGGGCTATACCACTTTTATGGAAATAATATTTTTAACCTCATAGTAACCCCAAGAGGTAGTACAGTGCTGCTCCCTTTGTTTTATGGATGAAGAACTGAGAGAGTTTGAGTGGTTTTGCTGAAGGTCATGTAGAAGAACTTGTGACAGAGCAGGAGAGGAGCTTGAATCTGTTGTGTCATTCTAAGGCGGAGTTCTCTCCTTCACAGCGTCCTTCCCTTCAGAAGTTCTTGTTTTGTCTATTTACAACTGTACACAATTAAGAACCCAACTGCTGCAGCAGTGTCACTTAACACTTAGACCTTCAACTTCGCTCGAAAAAAAGACCAGCTTATATAAGGCAAGGAGGACAGTGAAAGTAAGGAGTGACAGCGTGCTTAGTGTGGGAATAAGCTAAGAGCTTGCCCGTACCAGCTGTACTCAACTGAATATTTTTTTAAAAAAGAAAAATACTTTAAAAACTGAGGTGCTTTAACAGTAAATAGCTGTTTTCATCAATATTTAAATTTAGCAGTTGTCCCTTGTGGGACTGTTTCTGAGAGTTTAAAGCAAAGCAAGCTTGAATATCTGTCAGGGAAATGGCATTTTTGTTAGCTTGTAACCTCAGCTGGTTGGGCAGATGAATATATGCACTGATATTTTAAATGGTTATATCAGCCTGTGGAGTAGACAGCTGTATATACTGATATTCTAGCCCCTTTTTTTTTTTTTTCACGTTCACCAAAGATGCTGTTTGCTTAAGGCCAAATTTGTCCTTTCCTTTTTAAGTTTTGACATGTACCTTTTCAGATTGCAGACTGTTACATTTTAGCTGAGCCTCTTAGGTCAGAAAAAAGGAATTTTCCTACAAGATAAGCTTGAGGGCTTGTTTTAAAATAGTTTTCTTTATGTTTGAGGGCTTTTGCTTTCTTTATCCTTCCATTATTTATTTTCCAACAGCTGTAAGAGAAAGAACAGATACAGTTGTTTTTGTTGGGTAATTTTGCTCGTTAACCTAGATAAATTAATCAAGAATTGTAGTATGTTATTTAAAAAATCTAAACAAAACAAATGGTTGTGAAGTCTTTGTCTTCAGACAAACTTCCTTCATTGGAGTGTTACTGCAAAACCGTGGGGGTGTGCACGTGTGGATGATCCAGCAGGCTTTCCTGAAGAACGTGGAGCAGAAGGCCCTAACTGCAGTCTCGGTTGAGGAGAGGCATTGAGGCCACACGACGCAGCCTGCTGCCCCGTTAGGGTTTGTCGGATGCCAGTTCTGACGGCGTTTGTCGCACTTCACTTCCACCGGCCTACGCCTCGGCGGGCAGCCTGGCTGCAGTGTCGTACGGCCAGCAGTCGCAAGGCCAGCGTGCCCAGGGACGGGTCGGAAAAACCACCCCCGAATGCAACCCGAGGAAGGCTCGTGGGTGGTGTTCCTCCCTGCCTCTGGGAGCCCTGCTGACAGACCCCTGTTTGGGGGGCAGCAGCTTGTAGTGTCTGTGATGTTATTTAACAGGGGTCACTAGGGAACAGCTTTGCAGCTATTGCTTGCGTTTCCTCCGCTGGACAAACCTTCGCTCAAACAGAGCCAAGGCTGTTAGAAACTCTTTGTATCATCTTGGCTTTCTCGCCTGGGGCAAGGGCACTGGGGAAGCAGTGACCAATTTGTGCCCTTACTCTCACATACATTGCAAGTTACTCTGGTTCTAGTAACTGGGGGATGAATTACACTTTTTATTTCAAGAATTACTGGGAGAGAAGTCTAGGGGCAACTTGTTCGCTTGCATATCCAGGCAGTCCTAACAGTTTTAATTTATAGAATAATAATGTAGTCTCTGAAGTCTGTGATATGTGTTTCTGCATCATTATTGCTTGCTTCAGTTCCCAGTGCTATTAGAGAAAAATAGTAAGAAATATCTGGTGGGAGGGTGTAAAGAAGACAGAGCCAGACTTTTCTCAGCAGTGCTCAATGGCAAGGCAAGAGGGAATGTGCAAAGACTGAAACACGTGAAATTCCGTCTGAACACAGGACAGCACTTTCTTACTGTGGTGGCTGTTGAACACTGGCACAGATTGACCAGAGAGATTCTGGAACCTCTGTCCTAGGAGATGCTCAAGACATGAGGGGGGGCTGAACTAGACAATCTCCAGAGGCCACTTTCGACCTCAGCTATTCTGTGATTCTCTGAAATATATGTATTGACGATAAAAGCTCCATGTCTCAGTACTGGCATAAGGCTAAACATATAGCAAATGGTTCAGAACAGAAGCTTTGTGTACTTGCATAAGAACAACCATTTTGGATTACTGTTTTTATAGAGTCATCAAAAAAAGTAATTTGATTTTGCATTTCACTGCTGATGTTTTTACAGGTCTACCCCATCTCATATCTGAGAATCTCCATGAGTCCTTTTCTGCACATACAAAACAAAGAGGCAGTATTGGCTCTCCCCCTGGGTGTGACACTGACATTTACAGTCCATTTTCACGATAACTCTGGAGATACTTTTCATTCACATAATTCTGTGCTCAACTTCGCCACAAACAGGTAGGTATCTAGCATAGGTGTTAATTATAGAGAACAAAAAAGGCCAAATATGCATAGCCCAGCCACAGCAAGGAACAAAGATTGTTGCAAAGATATCAAGTGAAGATACAGCTTGAACTGGGATTAGCAAAGAAAGGAGTTTGTCTCAGGTCTTCAGAGGCACCTTAGCAGAAAGAAGAGCTCCAGTTAGCAATCGATAGTCTCTAGCAAGTGGAAAGTTGCCCAGATAAACATGATCCCCAGTGGGGCGTGCTGGGGTGCATTTCTGCTTTAAGTGACTCTGAATCATCAGACTGCATACATCAGTGGCCTATGTAAACAATTGATCTTCTTAGCATTTGCCTCATCTTGCTGCTTTTTTCCGAGTGCTGTGTTACACTGACTCACTTAGGCCTTACATAAGATGGTGAACGTTCTGGATCAGGAGCTGTCTCTTCAGATATGCTTGTACAGCCTTTGCACAGCAGAGCCAAGCCTCAAGAGGCCTTTTGGACTCTTGCCTCAAAGAATGATAAATATTATAAAACGGTCGTCTTTGGTCATTAGTAAGCAATCACTAATTCCATTACTTAGCTTGTTTTCTGCAGAGCACCTTGCAGTTGTAACACAGTGATCGTGATTAAAAGGGAAAAAACCAGGGGTTTAATGCAAGATTTTCTCATTCTCCTACCTAAATAATCTGCAGAAATTTCTGTAGCATACAGAGAAAACACTGCCCTAGCTTCCAGAACAGACATGACGGAGCTGCTTCAGCACAGGGCTAATTATTAGCCCTAGAGAGAGGAGCACTGCTCGTTAGCCTCAGGTGCTCGCCGTGGTGGCCCAGCTCTGTCGCTGCCAAGACGTTCACTGTCTCTGTGCTGCTGGGGTGGCAGTCTCTGTGCTGGGTGCACTTACTGGAGCTCCTCGTGTCAGCACGTTTCGAACGCTGCCTTTTGGTAAATACCACAAGTCACAGTGAAATGTGATTTAGCATTTGAAGTTATGGTTGGAAAGCTGTATGTTGGTGTTTAAATTTCTTTGCTTCTTAACTCCCTGAGAAAAGGGAGAGGATACAGATTACCTCATTCTAAAGTTCTACAATACTTGAAATTAGGAAGTAGTTCTCATACATAATTATGACTGCAGTATTTCCTCAACATAATGATGTGAGAACTGAAATTTCCCTCAGTAGCACCTAAATCATTTTTACATTTTCCTTATTTTGTCAGACTTCATTAGCAGATAACCATTGTTGAAAACAAGAACTCAACCATCTAAACAGAGTTCAATACCTACTATTTATTGTAGAGCTAATGCCATGAGCAAACTTGCCTAATACAAAAGCATTTCTTTTTATCTGTAGGGATGACTTTGTACAGATTGGGAAGGGAGCTACAAACAACACGTTTGTAATCCGGACTGTAAACGTTGGTTTGACCTTGCTTAAAGTCTGGGATGCAGAGCACAGTGGAATTGCAGACTACGTCCCGCTGCCTGTGCAACACGCCATTTTTCCTGAGCTCGTAGATGTGGTGGTAGGGGATGTCCTCTGTCTGAGTACTTCACTGATGAACCAAGAAGGTACGCTGCACTTCAGTCGCTGTGTTTTTGCAGCTATATAATTTGACATCAGTGCGACTTTCTCGTTCTGAGAAAGCCTAAATGAATAATTTATGATGTTCGTTGAGAATCAAATGTCACTGTTCTTGTTAATGATAAAAATAGGTTTGATCAACTCCTTTAATTTTAATTGTACCGTGCAATATGTTGCTTGTATTGAATTCACGAGTGTCAGAATTCAGGCATTTCCATTCCGTTAGCTTGAAAGGCTTGTTTTTATAGGAATCCTGCGACTGTCTAACTTCGCTTACGCTACTCGATTTTTGGTACTAACGGGCTTTTGTCAGAGTAACTGCAGGTCAGTTTAGTGCTGGGCTGCCAGTCTACCATCACATGAGACCCTAGAATCTAGTTTCTGTGAGTGGCGAAGCGTGTTTGGTGGGTAGGACCATGCTGCCCATGCAGTGGGTGCGAGTGCTGAGGAAATGCTGCAGGTAGCACGACGGTGTTGAACAGTGTCCGAACGGTGTGTCTTCCCAGGCCCGCCGGGCGTCTGGAGCTCCTCCCTGGGGAGTGTTCTTCAAGTCGACTCCAAGACAGGCGTAGCAGTGGCAAGGGATTCTGGTGTGGTCACTGTCTATTATGAGATTCCTCGATTACTTAAAACGTACAGAGAGGTGAGGCACTCTTAAATCCTACCAGAACTGCTGATGTTTGTTTACTTCAGGTGCTTTTTCACCAAAAATGTATTCTGTCATGACGCTGTTGTTATATATATTTAGAAACATTCTTTTTAGAGGAGAAAGTGTTAAAAATGCAAATGGTTGGAAAGTATTCAGTATGTATCCAAATGCATAATTTTTTTTTAAAATCATCTAAGTTAAGGAGGATAATTTAGCATAATATTTTCTATTGTTAGCCTATACTGTTCTTACAGTGTACATTTTTATTTCTTTGCTTGGCTAAGTTGTTTGCAGATGCTAAACAGTTTTTGAGTATGGCTGCTTTTATGAAGGAAGTTTCACGACAGGGTGAGATGCCAACATGAAGTTTCTGAAGTGTTGTACCATACTGCGATGCATCACTGATCAGAACCACTCGAATTATTATGTTTATCTACAGTGCAGTCGTACCGTTGACACAATTCACTGTATCAGCTAACATAAGCACTAGATATTCTTTTTAAATTAAATTAAACAGAGCTTTATGCCTATTAACTTATGGGTGCTGGGTAGGGAAAAAAATGATTTTACTAGCTGAAATTGCCTTGGAAGGCAGTTTCTGAAATCAGAGAAACGCAGGATTTCTTATAAAGAGAAACACGACCTCTTGGAGTCTCCTCTTCTGTTATGCATACAAGGATGTGTGTGTTTCACAATCGATTCAGTCTGGTTATGCCTTAATTTTTATGTTAAAACAGGTTTTGGTAATAGCGTACTTCATCTTTTTTCAGATACTGGTTAATACACCTCAGAGGACTACAGCAGTGCATGTAAGTGGAGCGAAAACAAGCATACAAGGAGTTGCAGACTCAAAAGTGATCATTTCAATTGGGGAAAGAAATAAAAATTTGAAAGGTATGATGAAAAAAAAAAATCTTTATCCTAATCGTTTATTGCATATTCACGATAGGTGGTTTTGTGGGGGTTTTTTTGTTTGTTTGGTTTTAAGGGTCTGTGAAGCTGGTGCAGCAAGATCTCTATGAACCTCTAGTGCCTTTCCGGAATCCCAGGAGCTTGAGAAGAATCTTAGGGCCATGTTACAGAATTTGGAGGGTGTTCTTGGGGCACTATTAGGATATCACAACTAATAAAATTTGTAGCTAATAGAAGAGTCAGCAGTTAATAGTCAATCAGCTGATTGTTTGCTTATATGTTTAATTCCAGTTGCCTTCTTGAAGTTACTATTTTTTCTTACTGAGTGTGTTTAAAGTAGTTACTGTCCTTAAATATTTTACAGAAACTATCAGCAGTTAGAATCAATTCAAAGATTAAGCATCACCTTGTGTCCTCTAATAAGTTGTATTTTGTGTGATTATGGTTCCTTTTAGGCTTTTGCTTATCACTTAGCACTTGTTCAAATAGTATTTATTGTGCTTTGTGTAAATTATTAGCCTACCAGAAAACCATCTTACCAGATACTAAAATATAAATCGAGACTCCCAGGATGGTATAACAGACACATCTGAGCTGAAAATTCTCTCTAGTTCACTGTGCCCTGTAAATAAGTTATT
>Ga0181612_120498_pt1 | contig 11256 bp, 4 predicted proteins | sample HoacroProtozoa21_FD_119630 | JGI IMG/M metagenome (GOLD analysis project Ga0181612, IMG submission 119630) | Hoatzin crop microbial communities from Cojedes, Venezuel. Combined Assembly of Gp0051906, Gp0051904, Gp0051908 | reverse complement strand
GGGGGGTGTTGAGTGGGTGTGGCGGCGCGGGGGGGCGGGGGGGGGGGTGGCGGGGGGGGGTGCGGGTGAGGAGGTGGGGGGGGGGGGGGGGGGGGGGGGGGGGGGGGAACGCAGAGCAAACATTATCTATTGTTAATTACCTGTAAAGTAGGGCTTTTGCCACTTCCCCAGTTTCTAAGAGCTCTGAAGTGAAACCTGAAAGAAGCCACCCATTGTTTCCAATTGTGCGAGAGCCAGGAGCAAACAGGGCTCGAATGGCAGCTCTGAAAGGGGAGAGGAAATTGGCAGCCCCGTAATCTGCCCCCAGCCCGGCCCGGCCACAAAGCCCGCATTCCTCCTCCGGCGGTCACCCTCAGAAACCCAGGGTTCATCTATTTAGTAAGGCCCACAGAATAAATCTGGGGAAATAAAGGGGTTTAATTAGAAGGCCATAGGATGTGATGTGGCTCTAGTTTCCAGCCCCGCTAGTGACATGCATGATTTAGGCTCCCACCTAGTTTCCCACATACCCAAACGCTGACACCCGGAGATCGGGATCGCTGCCATTTTCAAATATTATTAAAAAAAAAAACAACAACCAAAACCTAACAAATGTGGAACTGTTCATTACAGATGGATCACACTGTACTGTGTGCTGTATCCAGAGCATTTTTAAATTGATCCCTGCATTCGGATGATATATGTTTCCCCGTAAGAGCATTAACATTGCTTCTAAACCATCACAGTCAAATGCCTGCATGCACACACACAATCTATGGCACCTCACAGCACACAGCTTACCAACATTCTCCAGAAAGTGCTACAGTTTGAGGCACAAAGAGGTTTTCCCGTCCATTCATCTCTCTGTACAGAAGGATGACTTTGTAAGTAAAACGCCTCACCGTTGGTCAAAGACTTCTGGTTGTGCCAGTGCGTCACGGCGTGACCCCGCGCAGCCCTCCGGCCTCTGTTTTCCCAGCAGCAAAAGGGAAATATTTTGCTCAGAGCTGTTTTAATCAGGCATAGCTGATTTAAAAGAATTTAAGTCCAAGTGCAAAGTGCTTTGAGCTACTTGTTAAGGAGGCACTGCAATTTTTGCCCCTGAACAGATAAAAGTTATCCCAAACCCAGTGTGTCAGAGTTGCCAGCAGGAACAGCAAATCAGATTAACATTTGCAGGGGATGTTATCTGCACCTGGCAGCAGTGATGGACAACTCTGGAAGTACCACGGCAAGTGCTCCTGCTCCAGTACAGGACAAGAGATAGGACGGGGGGAAACAAGTACACAGGCTCTAAAGCTCAAGATTTGAAAGCCCACCCAAAAATCTCAATGGGGAGACTCCAGAAGGGCTTCTTACATGTCTGCCACTTGCTCCCAGAGAGGCCCTTTGACAATTTAAATGCAGCAGAACTGAAGCATTTTCAGCTATAACAGTATTTCCTCATATACTCTTGCAGCTCGGTAAACTCAAGACCAGACACCAGGTACTGCCAAACTTTGGCAAAGTTCATGCTTAGATCCTAACTTTGGACCAAAACAAAATGGTGAGATCCACCTATCCTGTACTCCCCAGCCTGACTAACCAGGCTCGTCCTCACTGTGATTCAGAAGAGATACAGAACATGTAAAAATGTATTAAATCAGCAAGTGTCACGGTAATCACACAGATGGCTCACGTAGTTGTAGCTCGTTTCACCCAGAAGAGCTTTGCTTGCTATGTGGAAAAATGACCAAGTGTATAATTATTCTCTAAAAAGAGGGGTCGGATAAATGAGACTTGATAGGAAATAAATGTTGATGAAAATGGATTTTGAGCAGGAGCAGCTACGAGACCTTGATATTAAAAAGAAGGTGCCGTACAATCTCCCAGTATCCAGGTTAGAGAAAAGCCCAGCACTTCTCCCTTCCTTGCAGGCAATTAGTTTATTAATTTTCATTTTGAAGTGTCCTACTCATAAAGTGCACAGATCCAAAAGCATCAAATCACCACACAAGTGATGCATTGGAGAGAACCTTTACCAGGCCAGTTAACTTCAATTTTTCCTCCTGCTTGAAGTGGGGAAGAGGAATCCTCGCGGCACTGGAAGAATCGTCAGATGGTTTGGAAGCTGAAGCATGCGGCAGAAGACAGGCAATTTCATTTAAAATACACATTAAGTATTACCATAAATATCCATCAGTTACGTAATTTCAGCATATGTTCAGGGTATTCCAGCTACTCATCACAGTTACTTTACCATATACACTAAGAACATCCCAACACTTCTGAATGCTAGACACACGTAAGGCAGTGTGCGGTGTTAACCAACCCAAGTAATAAAAACAAAAAAGAAAACAACGAAGAAACCCTACCACTGGTATCAAGTCCATTCAGAACAGCTCGCAGTGGCATCAGGCCCCAGTACTAGTGTGCTGTTGCCTGGCAGCTTAATCACCAGTGTGAATCCATCAGCTTCATCCAGAAGCAATATTCTGTGGTACAAAACCAGCCGGAGCTCGGTAGCGGCCCTGAAGGGTCAGGCAGGATGCGAGCCCCGTGGTGCTCCCTGCTGCGCAAACACAACGGGGTTCAGCCCTTTGGGCACAGCCTCCTCAGACGTCTGCACCTTTTGACAATGCGTTCTGTAGGATATTTGTTTTCAGATCGGTAGCACTGCACTTGTATACAAAAGTTTACAAAACAGGGCATGCTTACAACGCAAGAGAGGCACTGCTGTCAGGCACACCTTTCTCTAAGCACTAAAACAAACCTACATTTCTTCCAAAAAGAGCAATTCACAACAACTACATTTTCAAGCTGAAGATGGCTAATTTTGCAATATACACAACAATGTCAGTCCCCTGGCAGCACACCGCTTCTCTTCCTTTTACAATATTGTCACATGCCTGTCAGGAATTTTGTAAGAGCCAGGTGAATCCCCGCTCCTTTTTTGAAGTTAAAATCCAAAGTTATTCAGTAAGACTAGGGTTTCACCCCTACATTCTTAAACTCAAGAAATAAGACCATGTGTGGTCTGCCGGAAATCTGTCCTGTATTTGTATTTATTAACAAGTAAATGAGGAGGTATGTCATCTCAAAACACCTTCACCAGGAAAAGGGGGAGTCGCAGCTGCAAGCATTATACCAGGAAAAACAACAGCCCTGCATCTCTTTATCAGAAACATAAACTGAGCAGTAAATATCACTCTGGGAACAACACTCCGTTCCAACTGCGCTGGCTTCTGATATGGTGGCCAGGATGTCCATATTCCTCCTTTAGCCTTTAACAGACACCGAGTTTGGCTCTAACGCTCCAGCCAAGACACGCAGTATCGAACAGAATATACTGTATAGATACAGCAAGGTACTCCCCATCGAGCTGAAGTGAGAGCTGATCAGTACCTATACACCACTAACAGTGTATGTAAAAAACACAGCTCATTTCAGGGCACACACACACATACACCAGCATGGAAAATGCAGCTGCAGTTTAACGGTGGTCGCAGTGCTTGCAGGGATCTGCACCTCCTGCAAACATTTGGCAAGGGCCTGGGCTCTTGCACTGTGGCTGGTGGTGGGTACGCGCTCTGCAGGAGCTCTCAACTCGCCATCAGCGAGTATCCACAGCACAAGGGTGCACGAAGAGCCTGAATAACTCTGTGCTGGGATTTTCAAACGCTGAGATGGCACCAGAAAGCTGATGTGCGGGCTGTGCTTGCTGCCCAACTCACTGACCATCCTTGTCTCCCCACAGGACAGCGGGGCGTCAAGTCTCGTGCTCCGGTGATAGCCCAAGTCTGTGCTCTAACGTGGGAGCAGAACATTCTGAAGGAAACTTTCTGGGTAGCTCAGAAGTTTTTTTGAATACGTCCTTCCAGTACGTATAAAGCTTGTTAACACAGACCCCATGTGGCTCGGTAACTAATGCCAAGGGTAGACGCCGGGCCTTGGCCACTCCCGTTAGCAAAAGAAAGGTGAAAAACAATCACAGCGAGGAAGTACAAACGATTAAGAGCTGCCCTGAAAGCAACTTGCCTGCTGACAAAGGCTGATGAGAACAAGACCTGTGCAACCCGCGCACTGTGTCAGGCTGGTAAATCCAGCTGTGTGCTAGCAGAAAAAAATTTTATTCCAGGTTTTTTGAAGCACCACTGTGACTGACACAAATGCCCCAGCTGGAAGAAAGCAAATGATTAATCAGGATTCCTTAGAATTTGGAGGTAATTTTAGCAGAACAAGAAATGCAGAAGTATCAGTGAGTCCTGAACATTCCTCCAGGACAAAAATCTATTACTTCATACATGTCCATTAAAACACTTCATCTAGCCCTTAGCCCTTTTAATCCCTCTTAACAGATTTGCTTTACCACAGACAGAGGAGCTAATGCTCTCCCACCTGTCTTTACGATATGGAACCATAAACAAGAGCAAGTACTTTTCATTCGTTAAGCATTATCCCCCCTTGGATAACGCTATCATCCACACTAGCATTAGTGTGACGAAGCCATCTTTAGAGAAACGCCCCAACTCTCTCCAATTCTCACCCTCACAATGTATGCCTCTAGCAGAGAACGCAGAAACTTACGTACCATCTGTTTCCAGAACTCATCTCTTGCCATGAGTTTCAAGACACAAAGCAAACCAAGACTTGGGATTCCGGCTTGCTGGAGGGAATTCCCTTTTTCCTCCACCCCAGACCTTATGCAACACATTTCAGGACCCTGCTGTGTATAACCAGATGGCAGGCTGGTTCACATCCGTCACCAACCTGTACAATTAGGTTAGTGGGTCAGCTGAACTTACTGTCTAATTACACCATCATTTTATACAGAGTTCTTTATTTTTCAGAGTAAGATATCACGGCTGCCTGAAAACAGTTAAGGAATAATTTTTATGCTCTACATTCTAACGGCCCTCTGAGACTCTGGCACTCTACAGACGCATAGCAAGTAACCTGAACAGCCCACTGACAAATTTCAGGTTGAAGAACCGAAACCTGCACTTCGGTCTCCTAACGGCCAGAAATCTCGTTAGCCTTTAGCAAACCCCATCACAACAAAGCACAGTATCTCTAGATGGTCATTTCAGTTGCTGTGTTGTAGAAAGTAGAATAGATTATGACAACTGACCACTCAGGACATGTTTACAACAACTTTTGTCTCCTCAAGCTGTGGAGGCTTACTTCATACATCTGTCAGCCGCTCAATTTTTTTCCGCTAGAAAGACACTCATCTGCTCTCGTGCAATCCTGCGTCATTCTACATCGCAAGATCTGTCTGCCCGAAAGAAGTCACGGTCATTTCCGTAACACAAGGCAATGACCCTACATTCCAGAGGGCCTGAAAGTGAACTCAAATATGCCAGTGTACATCAAGTACAAACGATACAGCATCTAACCCAAGAAAAAAGAACCATTATTCTCCTTGCTTTAACTCTGCCTTCTCCAGGTAACACTCGGCAATTAGAACACCATGCAAGATGCATGAGGCGCTGTTATCTTCTCATTGCTGTGTAGGTCAAAATCGAATTTTCCTCCTAAGGAACTGCAACCCAAAGTTATTCCCAAAGTTTAGTTAGCAAAGGGAGCATTAGTTAGTGTAACTAACTAGAGTGTAGGCTCTGTTGGTTGTTTTTTTTTCAAGAAACCTGAAACAGTGCTGCGACATGGCTTGTGGTGGCAGATCATCATTAAAAACGGACTACAAGTGGGTCCTTCGAGGATTCTTCTCTCCTGCGAGGAGCCAAACCAAACCCACCCATAAGTCACCTGGCTGAAAAAAGAGACAGAGGTAAACACTGTAACGTTTTGCTTGACGAGCAGTAACTAAGGCCCTTCAAGCAAACTTACTCAACGCAGAACTGGATTGTATCCAGTTATGAAAAGGCAGTTGGCTGGGTATTTTTCAGTGTCAGTACACAGTCTCAAAAATGGTCGTATCTGACCAATGGTGACTGTTTGACAAGGATTTCATTGTCTCCCAAAAGGCTGTTTGCAGCTGTCCCTGCTAGAGCAGTATCAGTGATAGGAAAGTAGTCCACGGCAAGTCGCCTGCTCCTCAGAAACATTCTTCTCTTGGCTTTGCTTCATCTCATGAAGAATAAATCTTGGAAAGCAGGCTTTGTATACAAGCCCCCCAGCCTGCTGGCTTTCTCACGCGGAGGCTGGGAGAGCGGTATTACCAACCGTATACTGCAAAGCAAGTGGCTTCCTACATGCAGCCAGATGATGACAATTTCATGTTACACCTCACAGAAGTCATCCCTGCCATTTAATAAAGACTGCAACTTTTCAGTCAGCTCATTAAATGACGCTGGATCAGCTTTGATGGGGTTAACTACAAAAGCCGAGCTTATTCACATCATCAATTTGCTAGGAGCCAGAACAGCTTGAATGTGGCAATTCAAAGCAGCAGGACTTTGCAAGATGACACATTTGTCAAGTTATTACTGTATTCTTGAAGTGGAGTTTCTCTAGAACCACTTGCTCTGAATGCCATGTGAAATTACATCTATTTAATAAACTTTATACTTTAGAAGAATTGTGATGTTAGCCTTGACCCACATGAACAGAAGAACGAGGTTTCCCCATTCACTCATAATGAAAAGCTTTTTTGTTGAATATGTGTTAAATAGCCACAAGTAGCTGTGACACTTAGGTCACCCTTAAGAGCCTTTAAAGACAGAAGATAGATTCAGTTGACATTGGGAAAACATATGGGAAAAGAACCAAACAAGCCATAGACACAGACCGCCCCACCCCCCCAGATTTCAAAGCTAGCAAACTGCAGCAAAACAATTGTTATTTTTTTTATCCTGCCTCTTGCTTTTTATTTAGATTTCAGCTTGGTAGGTTATTACTTCAGCTGACGCACAATTTAACCAGCCAAGAAGTTCTATATAGAATTATGTATTAAAATAGGTTTAGACCTTAATTTGGTGTTCTTTAGGAAACAAACAAACCTTGAAGTAGTAGTTTCCTCCTCCACAACTGTATATCCAAATGCTTTGATAAATAAATAGGGCCTACGCTTCTTGGCACTGTTAAGCACAACGTATACATTCAATTGTACTAAATATCCCAGAGCAAAAACTTACTTGATATATAGTTAGCAAACTTAAAATAGGTCAACTAAACTACAGCACAGACTAGTGGTTTTGAAGCATCAACAGTACGTTATTTGCTACCTGACAGACCACAAGCAGGAGAAACCCCAGCAACCCAGCAAGATGCATATGCAGCTCACAACCTGTCCTTGTAACAAAAGAACTCATGAGCCATTTTCATTAATTAATATATTTTCTGCATTATAGTTAACATATGTACTTTCTTCGTGTCATCCTTATTTCGTTAAGTATTGATATTTTGTTATATTCAGACATGAGTACATTTTCAAAGTCTTTTGCAATAAATATCATAAAATAATAGATTCACATAATAAATATTCTTTACAATAAAAAAAGTTTTAACAGACTTTTGTTTTAAAAATAGTTGGGATTCAACTTTGTGTTTTATACATAAAATATACAAAAAAGGCCCACAATTTGTGGCTAAGGCAATAAACCAGGGACAGAATAAAATTATGAAGTACAGAGCAGAGCTAAATTCACTAAACCAAAGGATCACAAGAAACTTTCAGGATTCAAAAATGCTTAGGTGACTCAACAATACCTGAAGGCTGTTTGGATATACGAACACCACCAACTTTAATATCAACTGATACTGACACACTGTAAAAGTGGGAGGAGGGTGGAGTGAGCAATATCCTTCAAAGATTTGACAGCAAAAGAAACAAAAGAGTACGTTGCAGCCATGATGTCTCCAATGTGAAGATCTACATAGCATAGCAAAAACTGAAGTTACACTGAAAATGTTAAAAAAGGAGGCAGGGTAATTCTCAGGACTGAGAATATTCGGGGTGGGGGGGTGGAGGGAAAAAAAAAAAGGGCAAAAAAAAAAGCACAGGCTGCTTATAAAATAGTCAGGCCTCCCATTTGGTAAAGCCTTTACTTTACATCCCTCTCCAGAAAGAGCATACACAAAACATTATTTCACAATCCAGCTCACTCATGAAAATTATTCTTCCTTGGTATCTGGGGGGGCTAATAAAAAAAAAGCAACCACAACAAACTGCTGAGAACCAAAAACATCTTTGGGAAGATATTCACAGAGCAAGAAGCTTCAAGAGCCCAGTGAGCCCTCACCATCTCTCTCAGGAGTGGTTCAGTTACAAACCCAGAAGACCCTGCCAAAGCGAGCGGCAGACACAGATACCGGGTCCACGCTTACCAACGAGCAGCAACGACTACATAAAACGCTCCACGCTCAGTCAAGTCAATAGGAAGAGGAGAGCAAAGATGCAAAGGGAAGAACCTGGGTATTTGAAGTTGGGGAGACAGAAAGGAAAGCAAAAGAACAGGCCCCTCTGCCCCCCCCCCAAAAATGGGGGAGAGGAAGGACGGGGGGGAAAGGAAAAAACAAAATCAGCTACAACCTGAAAAACTGAAGTTGGAGGAAGTAAACTTCCCTCCGAAAATCATGAGGGCTTGCCCTGACCCCGCGAGGGGCAGCTCTCCAGTTTACAATAGACAGTGTTGGAGTTCTTGCACCGGCAGCCTGGACGATTGACGCGGTCGTAACACCCTCGACAGAGTTTTAGGCACCCCTTTGCCGGAGGGTAGCAGAGCAAGCACGGCAGGAACAGGGACATCGCTCCCATGCACAGGTACCTCGAGCAGCAGTGCGACTGGGAACAGGAGCAGGGATTGTCCGCGTAGGAGTCCCCCTCGTCGTCGTTAGAGCAGTGGTAGAAGACGCCCTTGACCAGGCACATGCAGGTGCCGTACTCCACCATGCTCTCCGCTGAGCAGAGGCACTGCCGGTTGCAAGCCAGGCACGACGGGAGGGCCCTGGGTGCCGTGCACTCCCCGCACTTGCACTTCCCGCACCGCTCGCAGATAAACTTGTGCTGCCCCAAGTCCTCTTTCAGAGGACCTTTCAGATCATCCACGGTCAGAGACGACTGCTTGGGCTGCGTCCGGACGGTCCGATCGGATCGGTGGGCGGAGCCCGGCCGGGACGGAGGGGACCGCCCCAGCAGCCCCTGCTCGGAGGAGGCACTGCTGTTGCTCCTGGAGCTCGCCGCGCTCCCCGTGCTGGTTGACCGGCTCAAGACAGGAGCCCTCGCGCTAGGCTGATGCGCCGCGTGCCCCGCGTGACTGGGTCTGTGTTCGTAATTATTATTCACATTAATTGGTATGATTTCGTGAGTCCTCTCATGCTTCTCCTGCCTCGGTGCCGTCCGCGGCCCAGATTTCTTCACCACAGACGGACCTTCGGTGTACTCGTTGCTGCCCCTGATGGCCTTGATCTGGTCCAGTGACAAGATGGTCGTGGGCTGGCTGTCTCTGTCGTAGTCCAGCCGCTGCCGGCTGTCCAGGGAGGGCTGCTGAACCATCACCAGCGAACCACCACTGCCGTGTTGGCTTTGGGGCTCCATCTGTAGCGATCGCTGCCTCTGGCATTCAGCGGGAACCTGGCATGCATCTGAAATCCTGGAACAGGAGGAAGACGGGAGATGTAAATAAACATCATGTGTGTGTACATATATACACAGATACACAAGATCAAGGGCGAGAGAGGAACAAAGAACGGGGTACTTTCTGAATGCAGAAGCGATACTGCAAACCGCAGATTGCCCTAGCCACCTCCTACCAACCTCTTTCAGCAGGGGATTACAGCAGCGCTGAGGATCTGGCCAAAGTCCAGTAACGGGGAGAGTCTGAGTACAGCATCACAGATGAGGACTGCAAAGGAGACCCCATGCCATTTGTAAAAAGAGTTAAAAATTTTTAAACTTCCAGTATTAACCTGTACGCTTGGCAAGCCATGGAAAGCGCTTCTCACTCACTGCTGACCTCCACATCTGTCTAACCAGCAACAGCAATTCTGAACGCCCCCCAAAACTAAGTTGGAAGTGGGCAAGAAGGCCATCAAGTTCCTGTTCTGTACGGCAGAATAAAGGACAGGCACAATTCTCACTCTTCTGTCTGAACGCGCAGCATCAGAAAGCTCAACAGATTTGCTCCCTGCTACATTTGGAAAGTCTCCTGTTCAAAGCGACGCATGCGCATTACGGAGTCTCGAACTAAGGACTGTCAAGCGGCCAAGGCATCTTCTGTAAGAAAGTCACCCAGCATTTAAACCCAATCCGCTCCTTATAAAATTAAAGCAAGCATGCAAACAGCCCGTTTTCCAGTATTTTCTGACCACGGGCCAGGGCGTGAAAGAAATAGCGGTAGAAAAAACTAAGATGAACTAGGTGTCAGATAAAAAGTACCGAAGGATTCACAAGCATGTTAAGAGCAGACGACAAAAAAAAAAAAACTCGCAAACCTCAAAACACAAATCAAAGCCTAAATCCATTTTCACAAGACAAACAGATTAAAAGCTTCTCAAACAAATACAACATCTTCCAGTCTATCTTTTAAATAAGTGTTATGCATTTCCGTTCTTTTTCGTTCTGCCTAGCTACTGGTGTGAAGATTGCAACGCTGACTGAGGAAACTGCAGCGACAGTCCTGCACCTACGTAAAAATTTAGACAAGTATCTCAATGCCACATTTATGCAGCGAACCCAGAAAACAAACTGCCTTCCTTTACGGAGAGCTGTGGGAAAAGTCCCTTCTCACTGCCCCTGAGATGTCACACGTCTCTACCCAAAAGAGGAGCACGCTAAGTGCTACCAAGCATTTCTGAAACTCATCTAATACGGAGTCTGCCCTGCCCACCCCGACCTCAGCCGGCGCGCAGCTGCTCTCCGCTCACGAGAGAAGGAAAATCGTGGAAGCACGGGGACAGACAAGAGCACGAAAGGTTTCTTTTTTTAACAGGTGGCTAGTCAGCATCCTTATCGCTCTGACCGCTAATAAGCGGTAAGGGGCAGCCTCTGCCAGGACACAAAGTCTTCGCGCTGATCCAGCAGTCGGAGATTTCATTTTATTCTCAATGTCACCTGTGCGGGCTCTAAGGTGGCCAGGGTAAGAGACAAAAACAGAAAGAAAACAAAACCCCCAGACCCGTTCCCTTCTCGCTCGCCCCGCACAACGCGCCGCCTCCGCCACCAGACCCACGGCAGGCCGAGGGCAAAGGAACGCAGACAGGGAAAGATCTGCAGCCGCACCAACCCGGAGCTGGGCTCCCCGGAGAGGGGGGGGGGAATAAACAAACACACACACACACACCCCCCCCCCACCCACCGCCAACGCTACCCCCCACGGCCCCTCCCGGTGGGGACGG
>Ga0181612_114730_pt1 | contig 11256 bp, 4 predicted proteins | sample HoacroProtozoa21_FD_119630 | JGI IMG/M metagenome (GOLD analysis project Ga0181612, IMG submission 119630) | Hoatzin crop microbial communities from Cojedes, Venezuel. Combined Assembly of Gp0051906, Gp0051904, Gp0051908 | reverse complement strand
TGCTGGCCCTTGCTGGGACATTTTACTCACGACTTTCTTAATCCAAAGATTAATCAGGTTCTGCCAGTCTGGTACTTGCAAGGTGCCAGAAACACTAACAAAGAAAAAACCTAAAAGATAATATTTTCCTTTCACTGTAAGATTCCTGTTGCAGTGTGCTCTCCATCCAAAGACCTCAAAGGGCTAGGCAGAAAGGTAGGCAGGTAAGATTGTTTCAGTAAGGACCTTTGAAGGATCAGCTCTTGCAGTGATTCTTCTATGAAGATGACAAAAGGTTCCTAGCAGCACAAAACAGCATCACTGTAGAACACTGCAGGGGTACATTAAGACTAGCTGTAATGAACTTCTCAGTATTGGTCACCTGCAGCTGGATAATTGGGATCAAACTTCTTAAGATGGGTGTTCAGATGAACATGAGTGTTTTTGAAGGGAGATTTTTGCAAAAAGAAACATATTTATACTGTGATATCTGTACATTCCTTTTTCATTTGCAAATAAAAATACTGCAGGTATAAAACTGCCAGCTTGAATTTTGTGGCATTGATGCAGACATTCAGTTTGCTCTTTACTAACATTTATAAATGTGAGTTTCTTCTACTTACTTTTTAAAAGGTAATCAGGTTCCTACCTAGTTTGTGAGCTGGATATTAAGATACACGCGTATAATTCAAGAGCCACTCTACTGACATCAGTGGAATATTTCTCAATTCATTAGGTTAACTGAGAGGACGAGCAGAGCAGAACATATGTTACCAAGAGGCTTCACAGAATTCCTGAACCAAAGAATCAGACAAATCTTCACCAAGTTAGGTCTAAGGAGAGCCAAGCTGACCACATTTCTTTATACAGTTTTCTTCAAACCAATGCATTTCTTGGTCTTGAACTAATGGCTGCTTTACTATGAATAAATATGCAAAATGGGACCAACTGAATTAAATCCAAAAACCTAGGACCCAAAGCTACTCTGCTGCGAGCCTGTACTTTACAGCTGCTGAGGCACAAGCTAGAAGACAGCTTTACTTGCCTGATTGTCTAGAGCACTCTGGTGTGGGCTCCATTATAAACCAATATAAGATTAAAGAAGAAGAAAACCAAACCTTAACATAAATCCATCTGAAAGTAAACTTGTCAATGCTGTGGAGACAGTGATTTACATTAACATTTAATTTTGGGGACTAAAACATCACATCTGAGCAACAAACAAAAAATTAACCTATTGTTCAGAATTTTCTCCTTCATTATTTAAAACAGAAGCATTCAAGTAATTCAAAAGCATATCAAACATGCTATTTTTTCAATTATTGTGAACAGCAAAAACAGGACTTTAAACCACACTTAAACCACAGCGGGGGTTTCACCACTGCTCATTAAAAACAACTGTCCAACCCACACAGTAAAATTCTAACATATCTGTGATTTGTTTTGCATTTAAATGAAGCTTCACACAGAAATGGCTCTGAAAAATTATGCCAGCAAATAGCATTTAAATCTTCTGTCTTAGACAAGATGGAAGTCTGCCTGCACCAGTGACATTATTTTAGATTTATCACTTTCCTTCAGTGCATGTTTGAACTCCCCTCTGTTCCCACCCCCATAGTGGGTTCCAGCTCTGCACAGCAATTTGTTTCTAGCTGTGTAAAGGTAGCAGCTTCTGGCAGGCAAAGGTCCATCTAAGGCATGGAACAAAATTACTACCAAGTATTTCAAAGTGAGTGCTATTTTCATCTGCAAAGGGAACCAAGCCTTCTATCTCAATTACTTTGCCATGGTTCTTCCTACTGCTTAAGGACTATCACAAAAAGTAAGAAGCCTTACAAATTATTAAGCAAATGGAGTTTCTGCATTATTGCGTTCCTTGAGATAGCTGAAGAGTCGCAAGAAAGGCTACCTTCTCATTTCTGGACCCTCTGGAGTATGAGTGGAAAGCATCAGGTAATTTTGCCAGAGGAGTTAATACTTTGAAGTTGAAACTTGATAAGCATTGGAGGAAAATTCCTAGCCCAGTGATCAGTTAGATCCTCAACTGCAATTGGTATTTGATTGTCTGGCACTGAATTTTTTGCCAGAGCACTGGAAAAAAATTGTCAGCTATGGCATTACTGCTGCTCCTTTTGCTAAACACATCCCAAATCACCTGTATTCTGAAAGCATGAGCTACCTAACTAGTTAGGTCTCCGAAGGGTAAAGTACTGAATGGCACTCATGGATCAGAAGGGAGCACTGTGATCCTGCATCCCAATGTCCTACCTAAGGAAAGCTGAAGAGCTTAACCCACAGATTTTTGCAATGGAAAGAATTGTTTTTCCTTGCTATCTGGGAAAGTATTATCAGGTTTTGTGTTAAAAATAACAATAATCATATTATTATTTATTAATGCTACTGATTAGCTAAATGAAGGCGGCTTTGTGTGTCTGTACCAACCAAAAATTCAGTAAATTTTATTTTCTTTCAAAACAACAACTTAACCCTCTTGCCATTGGAGTACTGAGGCCTTAGGACAGATCTGTAATTACTGGTAGCACCACACCAATTGAGATCAGGGCAGTGGATTTGACAGCCGTTGGGGAGCTATCGGTTTCCATGCCACCAGCACAGACAAGACCACCAAGGCAGCATAGATAAACATGGTAGGAGGCTGAGAACTGTGCTAGAAACTAGGACTGAGCTTTGCATCTAACTGTTCTAAATAAGATGTTGCTGAAGTATAACAGGACACAGTTATACCCAGAAAATACACTTTGCAATGATTGCAGACAGGATCTGAAATGCTTTCTTCTACTGGAAGATACCAAAATTCATTAAATGCAAAGAGATATCCCATAGATGGTAACAAATAAACCACAAGTACAAATTCAGACGTAACTTCCGATCTCACTGTGAGCTATATGGCTTTAGGGAACCTTGCGCTTTCAGTCGCTCGCTTTTTGGTTTGCTCTTTTGTTAAAACCTTCATTTATAGTGCAACAGGCACTATAAAATGTGCTCCAGACAAATTTTGGGTAGAAGAAGAGTTCTTTCCCACTTCCTGTCCTTCTGTCCAAGTTTCTCTCTGCCATTCCTGTGTTTACCCTGATGTCTTTTGTGTTTCTTCCTGACGTTGCAAGTCTGAATGTTTAGCCTCCCTATTATGGACAGAATGTTATGATTTGTATTTAATAGAATAAAAAATAGATTTAAACAAAAATCCCACCAATATTTGTAACAACGTTAAATATACTCCAATTCTCAACAGCACAAATTGAAAAGGATGGACGTACTGCGCAGGCAAGCAACTGAGAAAACCACATGCCCTGTTAAACAAGCTCAGTCTATCTGGTAGAATGACACTAGCCTGCTCACAATTACCCTAAATATACAGCTTAATCTACTGCAAGTCTTGTGACAGAAAAAAAAAGCCTGGCCTTTGAGCTCTGTAGCAGTCACAAATAATAAGGATGAGCTACAGAATAACTTCATTTTGTCCAGATAATTACATACGGTCCTCTTCACACCAAGTCCTACCTTATTCTAGAAAGGAAAATTGAAGTCTGGTAACTGTAATTCAAAGGAAAACTGAACGCCACCCACTAGGATTGTCAGACACCACTTTGCTGGAAACACAGAAACAGCATCAATCACACCACTCTGAATGCCACTGACTCTTCCCTTCAGCATACAGCTAAATGGAGAAGAAAGAGAGAGAGACCAAGGAAAGCAAAGCTGTTAATATCCTGAAGGTAATTTCTCAAGAGTTTATAAGATTTTCATTATCTGAATCTTAGGTCCTGTCTTGTCAAGAGGTGATTCCAAGGAGAACAGAGGGTTTTATTATAGAAGAAGGATGACCATATGTGGAATTTTCTTTGCGTTCTTTAAACTCACTCTACAAAAGTAGTTTGCAAGACTAGCCGACTCCCTTAACACACAGTATTTTCCTAAACAAAAAAATACAGTGATCTCCCATAACCACTGGCTTTGTGCTTGAATTCCTGGAAGATATCTTCACGTTGCCCCCAGGAACTATAACTAGACTTCCCACCTAGCACAACCTTTTGTACACTGGCAAAAGGTAATGCTGAGGGGAATACTGAAGGCTAATGGCCCACACACGACTGAAATCAGGGAAATCACATATCACTTCAGAGGTTGTATCTTTGGCGAAAATCCCTAAGGGTGGCAACTTCTTTGTGAGACCACCCTTATAACACTTCGTGTCTGTAAAGTCTTCATTACTTTGGTCTTCAGAATCTATCAATTAACAAATCTCTCATGTGGGCAGCACCAATTAAACACTGTTAAAAACAGGTATGGTATGGGAGAAGAACAAATAAAAGAGACCACTATCCTGGGGAATCTCTGGTTGAAAGAGGACAAGAGCAGTGCTAAGAACTAGAACCATTGAATTAATGTGAGAATTCAGTTAAACCAAAGAAACAGAAATATGTCATCCTGGGAAAGATACAATGCACAAACAGGAGGCCATCAGCCTCAGGGAACCCCACAATTCCCACCACTTGAACACTACCTATTAGCAAAGCCCATGGAAGCAGTTGGATAGTAAATGTTGCCTATCCCTTGGCAGGAAGTTAACCCACCACTGCCTTTCATTATCACTGGTGTGTTTAAAGGAAAATGGGCATAGTCTTCCACCAAATCTGTGTTCTCACACCTCGTGCTTTTATTTTTCCACTAGAATTTTCTTCAAAAAGAATAATATGAATAGTGGAAACAAACACCAACAAATGTAAGGTAGGGAAAGGATTTACTGCTCATGGAATTAATTCTTTCACTAATAAACCATAACTGCAAATTCAGTTGCTCTTAATAGCAAAATTAGGTTCTTACCTGTTACTTTTTGCCATTCACATGACCTTTAGTCATTGGAACTGGAATTGACTTGTGTGGGTGTAGTTTGGTATGAGAATTGAAGGCTCTCATAATTCTCAAACACACCTACATTGATGTAAGAGCTGCTTAGTGTTTCAATGGAAAAAAGAAAAGATAAGTAAATCTTGATAATGTAAATAGTGTTCAAGCTTTAGAGATCATTTCCTGAATAAGCAGAGCAAACTAGGTCCGGGGGCGGAAGGGAAGACTTAAAACAGGTTTGTTATTGGAATTTCGGAAAGCAATTGAAAAATACGGACAGATTAAAAAAAAATTGTTATATAATATGAACCGGGAATGCTGTCATGATAGACATATGGGTCAAGTGATCAGTCCTGTCATGACCTGTGACGGTGCTTGGAGCTGAGCATGGAAACAGTCAAGTTCGTGCTTTTTGTTTCAACACTTGATGTAAGCTGGATCATGGCACAATATTCTTTTCATGAACATTCTCAAAAGTCTCACTATCTCTGCTCACCCCCAAAAACTACAAAGTTTTTCTTTGATCACCAGATAGTGGTGCAGGTTTTTTTAAGCTTTCCTTTGTGAGGCTTGCTTGTTATCACAAGCTGAGAGTGCGCACTTAGATGGCTGATGAGGAGCAAGCCTCCCAGGTAAATCTGAGTTAACACACAAGCTCTGGAGCATTTCTTCACCCACATAATTTCCCCATTATGAGGGACAGTTTAATATGTGCCTTTAAACCAGGTTCAGAACAACTTTTTTTGTTTTGTGTACATTTGTTAAATGCTTTGGCAGGAAGCTGCTCTGATGCGTGTTGCAATGAAGGGAAGCCATGTGAGACTGGGAAAAACTTGCCTGTATAAGATTTGTTTTGTTTTGCAGTGAAATCTGAAGAAAAAAAAAAGTCAGTCCAAAATTAGCTTGATCCAAATCATATTGTCTTTCCATTCCTGCAACTGAAAAAGGATCTTCCCACCCTACCCACATACAAACTTGAAAATGTTTGAAAACAAAAATAACACATTTTTACTCTTCCCTCAAGTGCCTGTGTATGATAAAAGATTCAGAAGATGAGAGATGATTAAGAAGATCCTCAAATGAGCTGTTATTCATTCAGCGGGTGGGAGACACAGATGCAGGTCGCTCCTTTGTGTGAAGGTTTGAACCCACACTTCCCACCTGAATGCCCAGAGTTACATTAGCTACTTTCACATATCAAGACCAGAGTAAAAGGTTCAAACTCCTGACTCGAATTTGGGAAATTACACCATCCTCTCACTAACTATTCCCTCTCTCGGCACTCCTGCAGTCTGTCCATCCTGGAGAAAGAGGTAACTTTCCTAAGCAGAAGCAATCAAACAGGCTGGCATCTGAATTAACTCTTTCTTCTACGTGTTTCCTGCCAAGTGCTCCAGTAACAAAGGTGTGCTGGAGCCGAGTGCTCCAGTAACTGGCACCAGGCAAGCCAGTCCAACATTATCATCAGAGGATCAGAGCAGGAAATGAATGATGCAGAACATAGGCATATGGGTAAATCATCCTGAGGGTGTGAATTTATTTACATGTCAGCTTCTCAGCAGCAAGTTAATGGTGTGTCTGGACCCACAGAGTCACAGCTGTGGATGCCCTTCCATATCATTGCAGTGCCAGGGAGCAGTGCCTGTTTGGCCTCCTCATTGCCTCAGTCAACCCAAGTGCTGGCTCAGAGGCAAGAGTAGTAGGGAGTGATTAGAAAATCACAGCCACATTCTTGATGAGATTTCATTTCCCTAATGCAATAACTTGTTTTAATTCCACTAGTCCTCCAACCTTTCAAAGAATCTTCAGAACAAAACAGGCTAGGTCAAAGTAAAGAGAACAAAAAATAACTTAGACTTGCAAGTAACTTAGGCATCTAAATTCAATTTTCAAATGCCAGTTAGACCATGACTGAAGTGAACAGTCTGAAAAGGGAATTTTTCAGCCTGAAAAAGCAACCAGCAGGGAAGAGCATCTAACACTACCTCATGTCAGTGCTGGTCTTTCCTTTACGGTCAATGGAAAGACGCAGCCTTTCCCCAAGATCAGCTCGGATCACCTTGGTGAGATGGCTCAAAGACCGTTTCTCATCCATTTTTTTGAGAACTACTTCTTTTTTATTTTAAAATCTAAAGGTCTTAAAAAATGGTCACTAAACCATCCCAACCTTCCTCACACCTGAGCAAAATACTCTTTTCTACTTACACTTTGTTTATCCTCTTTAACTCTTGAGCATCCTCTTTAAGACTTTAACATCCAGTAACAAACATGTGAAGCAAACATTTGAGGCTTTATTTGGCCTATATGAAGAGTTCAACTTTACTCAACATTAAGGAGGAATCTGTCATAACAGTGCATACAAGAGGTAAATACAATTTATCAGCAGCAATTAGATATTTCTGGAATACAATCATGTTTTTCCATATTAGAATTCATTCCAAGGTGCAGTATAATTTCTATAGGTAGGATGAGAGCCTATATAATCTTTCTGAGATGAGAAACATGTTTACAAAATTGTTACAGTATGTTGGCTACACTTCCTGCTACTGAAACCGGATTTGGAAAATGAATCTTCGTAGTGGAGTACATACAGAGCAGTTTACTCCCAGAGATTTGGAGTTTAAATTCTTACTCAATAACAAGGAAAAATAAATGCGATAGCCTCCATCCTAGTCAACACAAGTCATTTATCATCACCAACCCATGAAAAATTTAGTGCAGCAGCCAGCTCTCATCTGGCAGGAAAAGCTTTAGTCTAGAGAAACTGGAGACTTGCCTGTCAGCATGTGAAGCACGTACACCGCCTGTCTGTTGTACTAGTATGGTTTATTTTTCAGAGCATCAGTATCATTGGTGATCTTAACAAAATTCAGTATATAAAATAAAATGGTACAAGTTGAAATTATTAAAATAGAGCTGCCTGGAAAATAGGAAGGTTTTTTCCTTCCCACTACATAAAATGCTAACACGTTTTTCCTCAGAAAGAAGAGCTGGCATTTCAGACACTGTGGAGATATTCCTGCTGTGCATTATGCCCACAGGTTCCTTCGGACAGGGCTCTGGGACAGGCCTTCATCCCCCTTCACACACTACTCTCTCCATGCCTGGCCAGGGCAGATGGTGCAGGGATCCAAGGATCACTCTGTGTCTTTAGAAATGACCCATAAGGGGGCAAAGAGATGAGACACAGCAGAACTTGTAACTCTTTTACAGCACTACCGTGGTTGAATGCAGGGTATCCAATACTTCCATTTTTAAAATTCTATTTTTCAGCATTTCCATTTGAAAAAATTCCTTATTTCAGAATGTGGAAAGAGTTTTGGAAAAGGAAACAAAGGAAACACTTCCAACAGAAATAAATTTCTGTTTGGTTTAATTGCTTACACTTCCCTCATTACCTCACAGGACTGAAAAGCACCAGCAGCTCTCCTTGTCAGTTCCATTTCAACCCTGTCACTGATGATGCAAAATCAGATCCCAACGAGAAACATTTTTATAAATCAATGACTAAATGCTTTCATGACATTTTTCCCCCAGCCTTATCTTAAAAGGGTAACATGCGACTGGCAACTGTAAGACAGGAATTCTTGTTATTGTCCTCAGGCTAGGCACTCTTCTGGCAGCTACAAAATAAATATAGCCAAACCATAAACTTCAGTAACTATAAGCAATAGGCATTATCTCTACTGAAAACATAGTGTTGCTCTGCAAGTTTATTAATGAGCAGACATTTTCAGTTATTTTTTCAGTAGACTTGCTTTATCTCACCGTCCAGGCTTCGGAGAAGTGAAAGGGAGTTTATAGGCATACAAAGCAGGAAAAAATAATCTGATTTCATCTGCTGGTGGCTGGTTTTTTTTGTCAAGTGTATATCACCAAAGAGCTTTAGAAAAGCTGGAAATTACCGTTTTCACCTTCTTTGCTTGGAGAGCTATCAAATATTTTTTATTTTTAGCATCAAAGTAGCTGAAAGGGCATTGTTAGAAAGAATGGGCTCTCTCTCTTGGCTCATGCAATAAACTTCAGGGAGGGGGCTTAACTTCAGAGACTGTTCTGCAAAAAAGTTTTTTCATTCCAAATCCAGCTCAGCAAACTTAAAGAGTTTGTTCTGTTCCTCAAAGCTTGTGGTCTTATTTAATTGTAGAATAAGTTTTTATATATATGATTTGGTTCCTGTGGATGTAATCAGACAAGATAGCGATAGTATCTTATAAGAACAAAATGACCACTCTGGGTCAGATCAAAGCTATAAGTAGTCCCCTATCCCATCGCCGGCAGTTGTCACTGAAGGATGCTTACCCAAAGCGTACTCACATAGAAAGTGATTTTTTTTTTTTCTCCCCTCTGGTTTCCTCTTAATCTCTGGAAATTAATGATGCAGGGAATTCCTGAATTAGATGTTACTCTGGATTACTGTGCTCAATAGCTCTCTTAGGCCATTGCATTGCTGATAAGCAAGGCTACGATTGCTGCTTAGTTGGTGTTCTGTGCGGCCTCTTTGGTCCTGCCCTCCTTACCACCTCTTTAGCTTGTCTCTTGAATCAGGTATTGACATCTGATGCAATAAAAAAGCGTAATTCAGAGATATTGATCTTTGAAGAGCAGATCAACAGCATGATTTTTATAAAGTTATTTAGAGAAACCCATTACAAGTGATTTATTCTTTTATAGCACTGGCAAGAAATTACTTACGCACACACTTCTTCAGGCTCTGAATCACTCTGAAGGAAACGAGTGATTTGGGCCAAGACCTCAAAATTAGGAACAAACCCCAGGATCTTCAGTCTCTACACCTGCACTTTACAGATCCTACAGGATTTTTGGCCCAAATAAATTCTTGTACCTGACCGCAATGATGACTCAGGCTACTGTGTCCTGAAGTCACCGAGTAAAGCAACCATCTATTTCTCGTACCCCCAGAGCAGCCAGCGTCTCTGGACACAGCCTCATTTGTAGCTGGTAGGGGAACTCCTCTGCCTTCTTTTAGAACAGGAGCTGCTAAAATATCCGCTATGATCAGCTCTGGTGCATCTGTAAGAGCGCCAGCTAAAAGCAGGAAGGTGACAGTGCCTACTGTCCGACACACTTCTGTGCTTTGCACTTCTCTGCCTTTTCACAACCAGTCTCACAAAACAAAGAATAATCCAGCTTTGGGCTAGTTTCTCAAACATCAGACAAAAGGCAGTCTTGGAAGCAGAGGTCTCAATAACACTTGATATTTACATTATTAATCTTCAGATGGTACAAACACTAATTAATCAATCTCAGTGGGTGAAATTCAGCCCTGATGAAACTCTGATGACTTTTGCGGATATTTGCCAGAGAGAACTTTGGCCTACAATTTTTTTCCTCTCTCTTATACTTGGAGTATTTTGTATTTCCCACTCTGTCAGTGGCAGAAGCGAATTTCCTGGTGTGCCTGACAGCTGTACTGAGCCAAATCCTGTCCTCTGCAGCAGCCGTGTAGCCAGTGGCATGTATTTGGCCCAATGTGAACCAAAGGGAAGAATGAACCTGCTAGGAAAACAAGAATAAACCTCTTCCAGCTTGCTCAGTTCTATCTTAAAGTTTAGAAACTTCTTTAATTCCTAATCCACATTTCTCTGGAAGTGAAATACAAACAATTTTGCCTCATTTCTTCTATTTCAGCAGCTGACTTTTTAAATGTCACAGGCAGACTGTGTGTCACTCATATAAGAAATTTCAAACTAAAACTTAGAAAATGCTTTCTTTTAATGTTCAAACCTGCAGCAAATATAAACCATTGTAAATGAAACCTAATTTGCTAACATGCAGTGTTAATTTGATTACTCTAGATAAAAGTCTTAGTGGGACCAATTGGCACTTACTGCAGTGTGAAACTACAAGGATAATTTGCTAAGAGAAAAGTGCAAGCTCTCTTTGGCACCCTGAAATGTGTTCAGTTGGTTTTGTGCTTTTGCATTTGAGTGAGTACTCCAGCACAAATTGGGCACAATTAGCAGCGCATTTAAAAAAATACAGCTCAGTTCTGGTGCTAATTTGTCCTTGCAATAACACCAATTTCCCCTGTATTTACACTCAGTAAGCGTACAGAGGCTAACACAGAGGAAAGCTTTGGACAGTTCTCATTTGTATAGCACAGAGCAAATAATTCTTTGTGCCCCATGTGAAATGAGTCGAATATCTCAGCCCACTTTCCAGAGAACATGTGTCTACATCACAAAATCTGCCACCACAAGTTGGCACTAATTGGCAGTCTCAGCAAAGTGGCAAAGGAATGAATGGCCCCTGGATACCGAACTAACATTTTTCCCCTACAGGTGGTCTTTTCAAGTCGGAATTGAGACGTACATTGTTTAGGCAAGGTGAAGTTTGTACTGCTGCTACATGTTTTGTTGATTCATAGAAGATCTCAGTGTATAGCGG
>Ga0181612_175144_pt1 | contig 11257 bp, 3 predicted proteins | sample HoacroProtozoa21_FD_119630 | JGI IMG/M metagenome (GOLD analysis project Ga0181612, IMG submission 119630) | Hoatzin crop microbial communities from Cojedes, Venezuel. Combined Assembly of Gp0051906, Gp0051904, Gp0051908 | reverse complement strand
ATAGGGTTCATTTTCTGCTCTTTAGAAAGTAAAAACAAGATTTTGCAAATATTTTTTTTTAAATTTTGTGTAGCTGCTTGCTCTGTTCATTACTTGCTATTCACATTGTCATCCACTCAAGTATCTTCAAATATTCAGACAGAAGTGTTGCTGGAGAATGGCAGACCAGTGGTAGTTTGGTATACAGTGCTAAGAAGGGGGTTTGTATGGTAGCAAGTATACATTGCCTTTCTGGGCCATTCGTCACATCAGTACTTTACTGAAGAACAGAAAATACACCATCTGACCAGGGTGCGTTTCACATCAGAAGCAGTCGATAAGCATCATGATAAGCTTCTGAACAACCCATAGTTTGAATTTGTTCTCACAAAATACTTGCCAAATGATTTTTAATGATAACTAAAATTAATAAAACTAATAATTACAAACCATGCAATGATAATTTACGTAACTAGTAAATGAGCCCACTTGTAATGTTACCTTTCCTGTGCGTTTCTGTTATGAGGGTTTACTTTATACCTACTCATATATAATTTGCTTGAATTTTTTGCACGTTGCATCACCTTAATTGTGGAACACAAAAGATGAACACAAATGGGTAAGGAAATTCTTGCATGAAACAGAATTATGGGCTATGCTGCAGCCCATATTCAGCTTGTCATTCCCTGCAGTGGATAGAGGCAGCACTTAGAGCACTAGAGATCAAGGGATTCAGACAGGGTAATGTCTTCCCCTCACTTGGGGATGTCTCTATGCAACTCCGCCTGCACAGATGCAACACAGTCACACTTCTGTCCTCCATCTTCAGTTTTGCTTTCCACAAAAAAGCAAATGTATTATTATTTTGACTTGAACAGGAAGTAGCACAGTGGTCTTAAAGGATCCTGCATAATTCACTCTTCTTGTTGTCCAGTATATATTTGAGTTAGTTCTTCTCCCATGTTTAGTTTTTGAGAGAGCAGCAACTTTGTGTTTGTGTGCTGTTCCAAAACATCAAGAAAGCAGCATTTTGTGTTGTATGTGATATAAATATTTCTTTTTTAAAATTGTAGTGCATCAAGTGGTTCTTGTTACGGGGATATTCTCTTTTAGTGTTATATCATTCCCCTCATAATAAAAACATGCTGCTAAGAATCTATTCCCTCAGAGAATGATAAAATGTCAGGACCTCTGCAAATTTTCCTGCAGTGCTGGGGTTTGGGATTTTTTGTGAAAGTGTTCAGATATTGTGGTAACAGGATAGATCCCTAAGAGATATTAAAATTATATCAAATTGATATAAGACTATTGTACAATGTGTAGTTTCCAACATGTCTTTTGTATCAATTTTTTTCCTTGTGTGTAGCTTCATTGTAGAAGAAACATTTTTCCAGTCTAGGCTCTGGTATTGACACATGTTGCTTAGCAAACATCTGTGGCACTTAAACATCCTTCACCCAGAATCTGGCAGTGCTGAAGGGGAAAGGACAGGATACGTGAATGTGCTTGTGGGTTCAGCCAAATGACCAAGATTAAGAAAAGAGATTAAGGGAAAGATGAAAGGGAAAACGAATAGCAGATCCTTACAGAGGTGTACATAGAAATCCCAGTGTGCCAGTTTGGCCCTGCAGTGACTCAACACAGGAGTGGCAACACACTGCTGGGGAGTGAAGCCTGAAAACCTTGACACTGGACATGCTGCAGCGTGTCTGTCAATATCCTCCCTGGTACCAAGGCCACAGATTTTAATAGCTTCACTCCTAAGACAGCTGGGGCCAGAGCTATGCCTCATATCACCTCTCTAAACTGTATTGCATGTGATGGCTGTGCCAATTTGTAGCTGTTAAACATCAGGCTGAAGGAGTGCCTCTTTATTTCCTAGGAAAGCATGCACAAATCATTTTCCTAACATTTTATAAGAATGTTTCTGTCACACACATTGTAAAATTCTTCTTAGCACCCAAGCAATGACACAGTTCTTTCTCCTCTCTCCTGTTTTTACATGGAAGAAAAACATTGAAGTGTGATTTTTGTAAACATTAGTGGTATAAATTAGATGCATATAATGACTGATTCTATTGCCTAATTTTCAATACAAATCTCTTAAACAGAGTTCCAGAGGATGCATTTATGATTTCATCTTTCAGCAATCAAGCAAAAATATGTATTTTGCAAGCTTTCACAGACAACAACATAGATTGAAGTATAATTTGCATATTAGTACCTGAGTGTGTTTCTTTTTAGTGTAACGGCTTAATAATTTTATACTATTATTTTAATTGTGATTGGAGTCTTTTATCAAGATCATACTGACATGGACCTTGTCTTGCTGATACTGTCTTTTGGTAGTTTGGCAACAGAGCTTTTCCACTTTCTGGTAATAACAGTTGACCTGGGAATTTCTAAGCAGAAAAGGAAGATAATGTAGGATTTACTAGTCTTTCTTCAACAGTTCTCTTAAGTGTTTTGGTCTGTGCCATCTTCTTGTGTGATTATGGATTTGATCCACCAATTTCAATTGTGCTGCGCTGACTTGCATCACCTACAGAAGTGGCTTGCTTGTTACAAATTTTCACCAGAAGGTAGTGTAATCCTTTATGAGAGTAAACCTCACTAATCTTGCTTTTGAATCAATATTTATGTTGAAATTTATTGCATAAATGGAAGTAGACATAAATGCAAATGTGCCTTATCCTCTCAGAATTGTATACTCTGTCAATATAATCTCAGAATTGTGTTGCATTTAATGACCATGACCATATTTGTTTGTTTTTTTTTTCTTTATATGCATGATTGACAACCTGATTGAATAATGGAGAGATTTGATTTAACACTGTTTAAATCCTGTGTTCGGAAATAGGTACAGATTGTTTGCTAGTCTGTAACACATTAGCTGAAATTTTCATATAACTGCATTATAATCAAGCATTTAGTTTTAGTTTGAAAAGCAGCTAACAAATTGCATTCTATTATTCAGTCAAATGAAAGTGGGGGTAAGGATATGCGAAGTAGTAAACTCTTAGATATCCTTTCTTTGAAGTTCTCTTCCACATTACAATTGAGTGTATGCAGACATATTTGTGTACTGAAGGTGTGTATTTCTGTGCTGATTGCTCAAAATTTTGTCTTGCTCAAGTAAAACAATGGGAGTTTTGAATTAACTTCATTAGAATTTGTTTTATTGACCTATGGCTTTGGAAACTTTTTCTGCCTTTTCTGTCTTTTTGGAAATTCTCGAAGGAAAAGTTTATTTCTGTAACAGAAGTAATATAAATTTTAAATAACCATTACAGCACAGTTCTCTGTAACTGCGTCTAGAATTCTAATGCTAATATCTTTGAATATAATGAACTTGTGTCTGTTATTTTCCTCTCAGATTGATGCTTAGTTCCAGGTATCCAGTAGGGCAGAAAAATAACTTATCAGCATTCATTAGATACATAAAACTCACTGGAATATTTCCTGTTGCCTATGAAAGTTGCTTTCTAAACTAGGAAAGGATGCATGAAAGGAGAAAAGGCAATACAGAATTGAAATCAGATAAGGAGCCTTTCACACAGGGGTTATTAGTTATCAAAAGCTATTCTTACACAATGGCTCACTGGTATTCTAAATCTAATACCATATGTGGGCGATCTCGACATTGCTTCTTACTTAATAGTTTACCGTCAGTCACATCCCTTATTTTTAAAAAAGCTACCACTGCTGGGACCTGGGTTTCTTTGTTGTGGGTTGTGGTGGAGGTTTTGTGTCAAACATTTCACCAAACAAAAGAAACATTGTTTTTCAGGACGTATGTTCAAATTTAGACCCCTTTTCTTCATAAAGCTTATGAGAAGGGCTAGATTGCAGAGGACAAATACCACCTCAAGAAAGAGGGTGAACAAAGAGTCTCTTTTACGCTTTTTGAGTCCTAGTACCTAGTGACAATGCCACATCAATTTCTGGTTAGCTTCAGAGATGTTCGTAAGTGTAGGTGAGCTGCCACCCCTCCCCTAATTCAACAAGTGCATTTGTTATAATTTTTTTCACCTAGAGTGATGTAGATTTGGTTGATCTGAGTCAGAATGGATTTTTTTCATTGTGTTCTCAGTGGCAGGAGCAGCGTTTTTTTCCTTGCTGTCATTGTAAGAGCACCAAGGCAAAATTAGATTGAACAATTGTAGCCATCTAAAACTAATAATTGTTTAGGATCAAGAATAACTAAAAAAACAAAAACCAGAGCCAGAACTGGGTCAGACTTTTGATTTCATTTTCAGACCTTGGCCCATGATCCACACTTCTTTGAAGGTTGAAAACAATAATTCTGTGCACAAGGATTACTCCTAAGGTGTAGGGGAAGGATATAGTTTCAAAGCTGTAATATCTTGCAGACACCCAGAGAATGACATCTACATTTTCTGTAACAAATCTGAAGTCTTTTACTTGACAACTAAACCACTGAAATAAAACCTTGACCTCCAAGCACACTCCACCCCCACGTCTGTCTTTGAAGAGCGCAAATCTGACAGATTTATAGAAGAAAGCATGTTATTATTTTGCAGGATACTACTTCAGTGATAGTTAAATAAGATTCTCTGTATTGACCTGGACATGAAAACAAAAACCAAGATGGCTCTGTTAATTTAATGTATGAATTTAGTGTATAAATTCAATTAACAGCATCATAAAGAAGCAGGGAAAGTTTAGCTCACCCTGATTTTTAGGTTACAGTTGTAAAAAGTGAAGACGAAAGACTTAAAAAGAATCTAATTTTTGTCCTTGTCATGCTCAAGTCAGGGTAGAGGACTTTTAAATATGCCATGACCTTTAGGCATTTCACTGTACCTGGACTTCTGGAATACCAATATTTGAAAGGGATTTCAGAGTTCTGAATTCTTTAGGGACCTCTGAACCTCAGAAATGAAGTATAAAAGTCTCCATGTTCCTCCTTACTGCTGAAGTGACTCTCTGAACTGCTATTTATTTAAACTGAAAACGTCTTAAATTGAAAAAAAAATACATATCATAAATATGATCAATCTGACATGTTAAATTGGTGTTGATTCCTAAGGTAAATTCTGTAATTTCAACCAATTATCTTCATTAGATTTTAAGTACCAGAAATAAATTAAAGCTGCTTACTTGTTGGTGCTTTTCTTGTGAGAAATTCACTGAAATTATAGCTATGACTTCAAAAATATAGTTAAGAATTTTAAAATTTTTTTTTTGAACATGTAAAAATACAGTTGTTTCATCTATAAAAGTTTTCTTTGATGTTTTAAAAATTTGTTTGTTGTATGTAAATTTTTAATGCAACTGAACAGAAAAATATGAAACATCAGAATATTTTTAAGGGTAAACAAATTTTATATTCCTGTATTAATTTTCTATAAATATAAGTGAAATTAATTATCATACATTTTTCACATAAAGAAGGGGCTTCAATCTTCTTTTAGTACATATAAACCTTTGCACATTTGTTGTGTTTCCATGGCTCCAGTGCCTTGTATTTAGAGGGATTATTTAAAGGGAAAAATCCTATTGAAGTGTTTTCTGATGTCAGAGATAATTGTCTCATTAACTTGCTGTTGAAGAAAGCTTGTAGCATACCCAGGAAATCAATTCCAAATAAACTAAGAGAATTAGAATTATTTTAGTCTAATAATTCACAAAATAATGAATTTTTCTTTCATTAATAATTTGAACCGACACATTTGTGGGTGATTATAGCAGAATAAAATTTGCTAATGCAATAAGTCAAAAGAATAAAGATTCAGATGCTAACTACAAAGAACTACATTTGGATATAGCTAACACACAGAAAGTGAAAATAATCATGAATATGAAAGAAAATATAATTGCATTTAGATTCTTATGATTTTGAAGTGCAGATGATGAGGCTGAAGAACCTGTATCAGTAAATCTGGTTCTAACCAGGCATTGAAATATGGGAGAAAAAAAATGTGAAAAAGGGATGAAGAGCAAGACAAAAGATTCCACAGGTAACCAAGAGGTTTTAGGACAGTGAAATATTTGTTGCCATGGGGGAGACAGAGAGTTACTCAACAGAGAATCAAGTGCTGTAGTATTTCTTCGGGGTTTGGTTTCTGTGTCATTTTTTACTTTTGGAGGTTTATTCTTAGAATATTTTATTGCTTTTTGAAGAGTTATTTGTATTGTAAATTCACTGTTCAATTCAAAAATTCACTGTAAATTCAGGCAGTGTCCCCTCTTTGAGATGCATAATCCAAATTATATTATTCCTGTTACCTCTTTTCCTACCATCTAAATTGTAGTAAGGAAAACTCTACTCACTTACTGAGGGTGCTTCTCGATTTATCAAAATCATACCTGAGATATTGATGACTAACCAAAATAAACAAGAGATCAAGACAAAGGAAAATATAAATTAGGCATCTGCCCACTTACTCTTATAAAGACACTTTGAAGCTATGGATTCAGTTGACTAGATAGAAGGGTTCACATGTCTTTGTTTCCACTTATTTTATTGGGTTTTATTTTTCTTACCTGTATTCATAATATAGGCACAATCTAGAAAAATGCACATTTTTTGCCTGGTACCTATTCTTTTTCTTTTTGTTGCATGTTGTTGAATGGAGCTTTTTGATAAGCAGTCCATAACAACATTCAACTCTCCTGTCTAAGTGATTACAGTACAGATAGTTTGGGACAAAGCAATGTGTGAAAGTAGATGACATTGTTGCTCCCTAGATTTGATTACTGCTTTGCAAATGCATTACCTGGCATCTGCAAACTTCAACCAGCCCAATTCTACTGATTTCTGACTTTTAGCCAGTATTTATTAAACGACAAAATAATAGTTCTTATCTGAAGTTGAGTCACAAAAGAATAATTTGCTGCTAGTGCACTTTCAGGTCTGGAAACTACATCACAGTGTGGAGTTGAGGAAAGAGGGAAACAACACTTATGCCATTTTCCTTGGACTATATTCTCAGTAATTTCAGTTCTTAATAGACTCTTGCAAGAATAAAGAAAAGAAAAAAAAACCAACTAGAGCTAGAACCTGTACTAATACTAACTGGTGTTGCTCTTTCCATTTGAGCAGGCTTACTCTATTTTGCCATCCAGGGCTTGTATATCATACCATATCTTGCTTTTTTTCCTTTTCACGATACTAGCCAGTTTCTGATTTCTCTGAAATGCTGACTAGGTTTTTCACTTCCTTGACTTTAATAATGTTAAACTTAAAGAAAAGCTGTAGTCACATCATGTTGTTTATAAAGAGGAGAGGAATCCCCTGTCACAATGCAAAAGAAAGTAAAATTAGTTTTGTTGAGTCATACTCTGTGCTGGTGCACTCTTCTGCATTCAGAATAAGCAGTGCAGCAATACGAATATTCAACCATCTCTTCAAAGTAAGTGATGGAGTCTGTGAATGTCTGCTCCAGTCAGTGGACTGGAAACATATCAAGTAGCGTCTCTGCTCTAATCTTGGCTCTGCAGAGTTCTTTTCTGCAGGCATGTAATCATTGTTAGCTCAGAGATCCACCTAAATCTAGCTGGCTATTGTACTCCTGTGATAAAAAATCACAGTTTTCTATGACTAATGCACAGAGAGGTGCAGTCAGTAAACACCTTCACTCCAGTTGACTGTACAGCTATTTGTTGTTGGATTGATAGTTTTCAGGCACAAGTCTAAAGTCAGGTTGATTTCAGGATCCATAGCAAGAAGCTTTCAAGTATCCTTCCCTCCCTCCTTCTCCCTCATTCTCTGATGCTTTCTTGTACTTGATGTACTTGAAAACACGTATCTGGGTATTTCATACTGCTTAAGCAGTTATTCTCAAAAAACTCCTATTCCATGTCTAGATATAGTAATTCTTAATTTCCTCTACTTTTAAATCATTTTCATATTAACACTTAAAAATATTCTCCTAACAATATATTTACTATTTATTAGTTCAGAGGACTATTTTCTTTGCCCAGGACTTCAAATTTCAGGTTTGAAATGGAAGCACAGTGTTGGTGACCATAATCAGACGCTACCAATAGCCCTGAGGCCAGACAGACAGACATAAGGGTAATTTTCAAGCTGCCTCACAGGCTTTCTCTTCTTTTTGTCTGTATTCCGGTATTTTGTAATTGTTAATGCTTTTCATGTGAGCCCATTCTGTCTAAGGGATTTCATTACAGCAAATCTTTAGCAGTGTCTATGATGAGAATCCTAGATTTTCTTCTATTTCAGACCCTATTCCTTTATCACATGCTGTGATACTTTAAAATGTTATTTTATGAAGCTGCTCTGTTGGTTGTACGTTTTCAGTCAAATGATGTAAGGAAATATTTCATATATGGTCAGACCATTTCTGCCCAGAACTGGAAAAAAAATAACACTTCAAAGTGCTGGTATCCCACCGTGCAGCTTATGATCAGGCAATCTTCTTTGTTCATTGTTGAACATGCTTTCATCTCCTAACAATTTGGACATTATTGTATATGAGAATCCTACTCTGCTTCCTGTTTTGGGAAAATGTCAGACCATAACTGCAGAAGAAAGTTGTGGATTCTTTGGTCCTGCTAGGAGATTTCTCAAGTCTTTACTTTCTCAAGATTTGCGGTTAGTTGACAGTCTTTGAAACTGAAGTTCTTCAAATTGCAGACTAGAAACTTGTGTTTAAAAAGTGTAAAGTAGAAACAAAAGATGAACCCAGTGAGCGAACCTTGCCTACTTTGGCAGAGAAAAAAAAAAGTGATTCTGCCACCAATGTGTCCTGGGATCTGTAAAAGTATGATGTGTTGGTAAACAGGAGTCTGACTTAATCATACATTTAGGATTCTTGAACTGAAATTCATTTAAAAATCACCGAGCTGCAGTGAGCAGACTGATGCTATTTCCATAGTACCACCTGAAATTTTGTATGACTAATCTGAGAATCTTTGAAAGGTGAGACTTTCTAGAAGTACTAATTTAAGGTATTTAAATGATTCTGAAAACCACTGACTACTTTTGTAAAAGTACATCAGGGTGTTTCACATTACTTAAAACAGTTATTACAATAAATTAAAAACCACAAAGTACTGTTTGTAAACACAAACTGTACACGTGTTAGAATTATTTTCGTTGTAGACAGTCCTGCCTATCTGTTAGCACTCTGTCTGTTCTCAGCTACAGACCAGAGCAAGACTTCATCGAAAACCTGCTTATTTAGTTTCATTCATTTTCTCTTCTGACTGTGTAGCTGAATAGCCCAGTTGTACAACAGAGATATTACATGTGGTGCCTTCAGCCTATCCCATTAGGCTGAAGATTTATGCCTAATCCAAACCTGAGATCACAGAATCACAGAACGGTAGAGATTGGAAGGGACCTCTGGGGATCATCTAGTCCAACCCCCCTGCCGAAGCAGGGTCACCTACAGCAGACCGCACAGGACCTTGTCCAGGCGGGTCTTGAATATCTCCAGAGAAGGAGACTCCACAACCTCCCTGGGCAGACTGTTCCAGTGTTCCGTCACCCTCAGAGTCACCCCTAGCTAAGAGACCACAAAAATATTGGTCTGCAGCTTCCCTTCTGTGAACCTAAATGTTACCTCCAGAGTATTCATCTGTCACCGGTGCCACTGATGCCCAGGCAGATCACCACTGCACGCTCTTTCCCCAGGCTTCCTCAGACCTTGCCCAGGTTTCCGGTGAAATCCACCACCTTTCTTTTTTCTTCTTGTAAGGCAGGCTCCCCTGCGGTCCGCTCCAGGGTCACGCACCCTGTTGTTTATATGCCTGATGACTGAATCTTCCACTGCTACAACCTGCTTCTTCCTATCCGGTCTTTGATCTTCCCCTCACTTTAACTTCCTTTGAAGAAATCTGTCCTTGGACGTAAAAATGTAGCTTCCAGGAATTTTCTTTGTGGTGAAGCTTTGTTTTGAAGGGAGAGAGGAAGGCCTCTTCTGTTACTTCCTCTGGAGACGCTTCCCAAGAGCCAGGTGCTTCTCTGGAGCACGCACTGAGCTCTTGCTGTGAGGGCTGACAGCATGCAAACTGAGATACTCTGCAGGCAAATGCTGATGAGAGGGATGCAGACCTACACAGAATATTTTTATAAAACCATAAGATAATAGGATAAACTAATCCCCAGACTTGGGTATTTCGTGCTTCCGCATACTTCTTTTGGACTTTTCACTCTCTAGAAGGAAAATCTTCCCACATTTTGTATAGGAGACTTTCAAAGATTGTGGTACGCCATTTGTACCCACAGCCTGCTAATTTTCATTCGACTTTAGCAACACTTCCAGTCTGTATACTCCAATGTATGTGACCTTTGAAACACAAAGGACTGTGATACATCTTGACATTTCAGAAGAAACCTACTTGTTTCCAAGTATACTAAGAATGAGCAAATTAAGAACTGGATCTTTTCTTTCCTTCCTTTTTTCCACTAAATTTCCAAGGAGACCCTGATGGCATTGCTTCATCAGTATTGGCTGAAATATGTGTTGCAAACAACTCTTGTTAAGTCTAGCTGAGTTATACAGATTTTCTTTTAGAGCAGTGAAGAATAAATTGATTATTAAAATAGTACCTGGAAAGACTTAATTTTCTTTTTTCTAGAGTAAATCCATCACTTTTATGTTTGTGTGTCAAATCGATATATATTACTGAGCAAATCTATGAAAGCCTAAGAGATGCCAGTTAATTGCTGGTGGCTGTACACTATCTGGTCTGAATTGCTGCTGATATGCAGCAGTGGTGATTTACAGTTTAGTTTGGATCTCTGGTGTAATCTCTTTCTGAAATGAAAACTAGAAGTCAAGTGAGGGAATTGAGAAAATGTCTTTAATACAATGATTAAATTATTCAGCAGGTGAGTGTTAGATTTGGAGTGAAATATCTTTGAAATGATACATCTGTGAATACTCTCTGATGCCCTGTGGGGGAGGTGGGGAAGAAAGAGGGCAGCCAGGCAGTTTGAAATGAAGCACGCATGCATGCTTTGTTGTCAGCAAAGATACAAATGTCTGAGATGGAGTTCAACTGCTGTTGGCTTAACAGGAAGCAACTGTGCTTCTTATGAAGGCTGGGATAAAATCTAAACCATAGCCAGACGCAGCTCTGAGTGCTGAGGGAGTGGCCTCCAAGACCTCCTTCCCTAGCATGCTGATGAGTGGCTGTGACTGTCAATGCCCGTCATGACTTGGAGAGCGACAGCCAGTTGCTGCCTACTCTTTTTGGAGCACAGTCTAGGTTTATGGAACCCTAGGGTCCTGCAGCCTGGCAAATTTAGGGTTTTCTGTGTTTTTCTTTTTTTTTTTTCTTT
>Ga0181612_150871_pt1 | contig 11257 bp, 8 predicted proteins | sample HoacroProtozoa21_FD_119630 | JGI IMG/M metagenome (GOLD analysis project Ga0181612, IMG submission 119630) | Hoatzin crop microbial communities from Cojedes, Venezuel. Combined Assembly of Gp0051906, Gp0051904, Gp0051908 | reverse complement strand
TTAAGGTCCCTTCCAACTCATACCATTCTATGATTCTGCAACAGTTTTATTTACACAATATTCTAGGTAATGGACAGGTTTGGTGTTGCAAAGCTGAAATTAATTCTAGAATGAACTAAAGTTTGTATTCTGCCACTGTAGTCTCAGAATTGATGTGATCATCTTTTCCTCCTGACTTCCTTAAAAACACTTTTCAGAAGTATTTCATTCCTTATTTTAAAGGGAAAAAAATGAGGTTAAAATTGCTTAACTTTTATCCCAGAGACTAACCTTGATACTGATACTTCATTTCACTTCAAAGCATGAAGTATTTATGACTCATTCTAATTTACATAAATTTTCTTATTTTATTATGAAAATGGCAATTTTCCTTTGCAAAGACATATAGAACATGGTCTCTCTTATTATGTCAAGTAACATTTAATAGCCCTTAGCTGTAGCTTGGGACTGTTATAAAATGTGCTCAGGATGAGTCATCTTCATTCATTTACTCTGCAATAGGAAGAATTCATGAATGAGTGATCTGCAGTAATTCAATTCTACAAAGACAGCCCATTCATACATTTCAAACCTGGATTTCTGAATCACTCTAATGTAGCTGACTATTTCACTTCAACAGAAGAAAAATTTGGCTTAGGAAAAGTTTCCACAGAAGTCTGAGTATACGTGAGAATAGTCTCATAGATTTTAGAGCGCTCTTCTGAAAATAAACATTTTGGTCTAACACATGGATACATAGACGGGTATTTTCCTATCGATATAGCAAGAAAAGCACAGTGTCTTTGGAAAGTAAGAGACTGACAAATGGTTTAAATTGAAGTTGCGTCAAGGGGGGGCAGAAGTCATCACTATCAGAGAAATCAGTTGGCAGCCAAAGAAAATATTTTATAAAAACAGAAAATGGCCATTGGAACACAAAAGTGCTCATTTGAAGCTGTATTTAAGCTAAAATATGTATAATAGAAAAGCAATGAAGATTCAAGATTTCTAAATACAGAAATACAAAGCAACCATGCTTCTTATTTTACAGAAACTTAAATGTAAGACACCAAGAATAAAATACACTATGTAAGTCATCACAACCCTGCCAAATAAAGGAATGGGATTCACCAAGTAGGAAAGGTCCCTTCACCACCGCTGCTCTTTTGCCAACCTTAAGAGATTTCAAACCAGGAAATAATCTTAAGACCTTTTTCACTCCATCTTAACTGCCATGGAAGAGGCCCGCATTGAGAAGCCACTTCTCACTTACCATAGCTCCAAAACAGTCAAAGCTTTACAGATCATCTATAAGACCTACACCAGCAAACAGATGGTAAGTCAGTACAGAGACCTGGATATAAATGCAGCATTTTCTTCAGAAGCTTAGCTCACAGAAAATGCATGGGGTGCTTTGCCACTAATTGGTGCTTTAAGTTTTCATTACTTTACTGATTCAAGGACAGCTCTAAAATAGTCCCTTTAGTGACACCTCTCCTTTCTCCTGGAGAGACACTGACTGTCCTTGTTTTCAGGTTGAGAAGTTTTACCCTGTGTAGAGAGTATCCAAAGTAAGGACAGTCCTCCTTACAAATAAAATAACTATGACAAGAGCAGCACAAAGATTGATGGAGAATCTCAATGTTTCCAACAGACAGGGATATGATGCAAGAAAATACAATTAACATTATGGATAGATTTATAAACAATCCATATTGTCTTCAGCAGACAGTGCAATCTCAGGGTGAACTGACCAGCAATAAAGCACAAGAGAGATCTAGAATTATCCAAGGAACACTGACTTACCAAATTGCCCAAACTACTGTGTCTGTGTATCTATCTGCCCTTCTACTGGGGATCCATCCAGAAGCGGCTCACTACCTCTCAACTTCCATTCTTACGTTTTAGTATTATTCTGACATAATTTCAATTTAAACATATGCCCATGCAAACTGCTTTGCAAGAACCTGAATTTACTTTTTATCATTTCCATCTTTGGTCAATGTGTAACATTCTGAATTCTTACTATCCTTCGCAATCTCAAATTATTTCTCTTTTTCCTTGGATACCTTTTAGTAAGACTTTACTCCAAAGAGACAACATATTTATTAGTCACCATTTTGCTAACTAGAAATTAGAATACCGATTTGGAAAAAATAGTACTTGAAAATTTTCCGTTCCTTAAAAAAAAATACGTACAGTGTTCAACATTGAACTCAAGTCCGTGTATTTTGTAGAATATTGAACATCCCACAAAATACACAGTAAATGAAGTTCTCAGAACTAGTTCATTCTAGAAAGCAAACATCAGAAACGAAGAGATACTCGTTTGGTGGTCACTTGCCTTTCTGTCACAAACAAGGAAACATTGTGCATTCTACACTTAAGCTTTACAAGTCTCATTTTGAGAGGGATAAGAGAACGCTTGTAACAAAGTGCATGTCATAAAAAACCTTTGCTTGTACTAATGCTTTTCCTCCAGGTGGATTCTGAGTGTGATACAAGACAAAAACATATTAATTGCAACATGCAATATATCTGTTGCACATAATTACAATTTTTGAGCAATATGTGCTGTGGTTTTCCAAGGCAGTATACAGATAGGTGTTTTTAACATATCTAATACTACCTCTTTTTACATAAAGCTGAATATCCGTTCTTCATAGAGACTTTGAAGTCAACATAGAACAGCGTATAAAGATGAGTAAATATTTGCAGAAAAAAAATGAGACGGGAAATAATATTAAGAAACATTATAATGACTAAATTAACCTCCCATTGACTGCATCTGCACTAAATTTCAGCCATCTTTGCTTTCTTCATGCCTTTTTTAAAATAAGCACTTCTGCATGTTTAAAAGGTTTCCTCCAAAACATACTCATTATGTATTTCTGCATCTTTAACTTTTATTTGACCTAATAACTGAGTGCACACAGCGAAGAAAAGAACAGGGAACTGATGTGAGCTAGCTTTCTTTAGAGTCAATGCAGTAGTCTACCGCGGCTGTAACCCATTTCGCAGACTCGTCATCCACTTTGTATCCAAGTCAAGGGCAAACTATGTTTGAGAAGTTGTGGCAGAACAAAAAGGACCACCAATACCAAATTACTTTTTACAGCGTACAATCTGAAACTGTTCACTTTATACAAATCTCTCCACAGAAAACACAAAAGTACACATTCCTCATTAGTTGCAATACATACAGTGAAAAAGGTACAACATCAATTACGAAGGAAATTTCTTCTTTAAGCCAGACAGACCCAACAAACAAAAAAGTAGAACAATGCATTGGCACAGCACTCACAAAACACAGAAATGTCTTACAAGCGGCAATAATAGACCAGAAAAGCAACATTCATAAGGTCACGTGCAGCTCAGATTCTGATGAAGATTACTGAATGCACAGATACGAAAAACCTCTACACCCTCTGTTTTGCTACCAACTATAAGCTGTATTTCCATCTCCTGGAAGTGGGACAGACAAGGAGAATGCCTAAACAGGTGGTTTGCAAAAGCTGTGGAACTGATTTGGGATGTAGGTTCTTAAGATTGCCAATGCCACTTTTCAGGAAAGTTGTAATGACCATATCTAAGCTTACACTTGGTGAGACCCAAGAACTGTTCACGCTCACTTTCATATCACCAGCTGAATCAAATCACAATAGTGAGCTGCTTACTTGGAAAGCAAGAGGGACCAGGCAAGGATAAAAGCTGTACCATGAAAGGTTTAGAACTGTATCTATAAAGATACGATCTCAATATTTTTGCAGTTCATCACACACGCTTCCTGCTTTCAAGGCGATCATGCAATGAAAGTGTCAATTCATCCCCCCTGTCCCACCCCAGCCTATGTGATATATCAAAACAAAAATGCAGTGCATGCCACTCTCCTCAGTATTTTGTGCAACAGAGGTAAAATATACCTCACCTGTTCTTTAACTTAAACTGCAAAACAAAAATCACTATGTCCCCCTCAGATATTGCCAAGTAATTATTACACAGCTATGTTTTAAATAAGCCCTGCAGAACTGTGAGCTGCAACACTGATCCATTTGTGGCTCAAAGGAATCAACAATACTATGCAACCAGCACAAAGTTTTGAAAAATGGTGCTAACGGACATGTAAACTTTAACAATTGTTGATAAAAACTTAATTACAAACCAAGGCCTCCTTTCAATCAGCTATTTTGTAGCCAAAGGATCTGCCTGTGACACTGGAAACCACACCTTTTGTCTCTTTTCAGGCTGGAGAGAGGAGGGGAAGGGAGCTGGAAAATACTTGCTTCAGCTTCTCAGAACAGTATCTTTTGTACCTGGGCCAACATCCAGAAAATGAGAATGTAGGATTCACTGGCCCAGAAGATAACAAGCAAAAAAGTGACTCCATAGCTAAATCTGTGTATACTCCCTTATAACACAGCAAAGTGGTGGCTCTAAACAGCAGCAATATCTGACTGCTTATTTCTTGAGATAGGCTTAACTGCTGACTATTTTCATTCAGAAAAGGGAACAACATCCAAACTAACCACTGCAGATGGGGATACTACACTTAGATGAAGCATTTCTATCTTCAAACTGCACTTGCTAGAAGTCAGAAAGGACGCAATTTTGCCCCTACAGAAAATGAAAAACTAGTAGTGGGATAACAGACAGCTACTGTTGGGATGGGCAAACGATGTCCACCTGGCAGCAAAGAATAAAAAGAAAATAAACCAAATTAACAATGTAGCTTTTAATTTGAGGTCTGTATAATAAATGAGGTTAGTCAAAAGTTGCTACCACAGCACTTCCCTGTTTGCTTTACAAACTGAAAATGTTCCCCCCTTTCTCTCCCCAGGAAATTTAATTTCATCTAATAAAAGAAAAAGTACTTTATTTATGGTAGTGAACCCTAAATCCAATGATCTGTAGCATCTAATTTTTTAGGTCTTGAAACAACTCTTGTATTTAAAATAATTTCTGTCAGTCTTTTACTTTCAACACCACAAATTGCCTTTTATTTATCCTGATCCAGACTCAGGAAGTATTAAAATAAATTTATCAGCTTTACCTGTAATGCACTGAAACTGTCCATCTTCTCTTCTTATTGTAAATGCTTCCCCTGGATTAACTTGCACAAGAATAACCTTAAAAATAAAAGAGTGTTTACAACCATTACACAGGAATATGTTACAGAATTCTGGTACGTGCAAACAAAATAAAGTTTTCCTGGGAAAAAACAAGTTTTTTTCTGGTGAGCAAATACATTATTTTTTACTTCACACTGCTTGCTGCCGTTACCCTACAAAGAGATAAGAGCAAGAACAAGTACAGATATTTTTAAACAAACATTTTTCAAAGAACCAAGGAGAGAATGACAACTGAGTAAAACAGTACCTGTACAAATTTTATTTTCTCAAGTGCTTAGTATAATTAAAAAGCTATTTGTACAGCTTAAATTATTTCAAATTACATTAACTTCAACATTAATCAAACCATTACATAAAGTTTCAGAAGGAAGCCTAGAATTCACAGTGTTTGAATTCTCATCATAACCACTTGGCAAACAGTTTTCAACATACAGAAAATACTATGCCATTTCCTTCTTTACATGATCCAAGCATGTTTATACATTCGTTGATGATGAAACATTAACAGAAGTCATGACAAAGGAAGTGTACCAGATGCACAGCACAAAACAATATGAATGGTTTCATTTGTGGAAAGCTGTTCTTCCTAATTTTCTAAACCCATGCAATGCAGAATTGATAGCAAAGCACACTTATCAGCCAAAATAAACAGAGGAAGTCTGACGTACCAAAGCAGAAGTCTGTTACCATTTTAGACTTCTGTATTCCCATTTGCAACCTGCTTTTCTATGAGAGAAAAAGTTCTTACTTATTAAGAACCTAGCTAAAATTATGAACAAACTAAAAAACCAAAGATCAGGTGCATGTGATCAGTGCCTTTCTGGACACATCTTTCTTCAGTCTCACTTGCACGTGTCAAAATAGTGTATGTCGTCCTCCTGGTGTGAATTGGAGAGACAAATCTTTATACACATGACTCTTCAACATTATGGCCAAAAATTTACTGCGTTAAATTGCTGAAAGAAAATAAAATTGGTCTTGTTTACAAAAAAAGAAAACAAGAAACTTGAATATTACTCATTTTAGGAATACCAGAGAGAAAGTAAAGGGTGAGGAAAAGGCAGATATCATACAAATTCCTCCCTCTCTGGTAGAGCAACTTTAAGAACTAATGAAAAGATGGCAAGTTCTACCCTAACATAGCTGCAACTCCAATGAGATTTAATGGACATTCACATTTTCAAACTTGGGCCATGTGATTCAATACTGATTTAGCTCAGTTTTGAGTATGCACCTTAAAAACACTGCCCTCAGTTGTTTCATCTGGTACTGTGCTGTTGGCGGAGAAAGATGTCTCCAGAAGCTTTGGGCTCTGAGAAAAAACAATTATGTCACTATTTACATTTTATCATGCTAATAAGTTTTCCAGATCTTCTAAAGTGTAGATATAAAATTCAGTAAAAGTTAGCATTCATAATATAATCTAAACTTAGAAACAAAAGGATTTTTGAAATTAACTTCAAATAAGACTTACAGGTCTTTAGAAAATATTGCATTGCTAGAATTTATTGTAAGTGCTTGAAGGTAGCATTTTAACAAGTGGCTGTCACCTTCAGAATGTGACAAAGGAGTGGAAATAAAGAGTCGATGAGTCCAAATTTCTTCTTCAGACTCTTCAAGCAGGCATAACTTTTTGAAGACATATTTCATCGATTAACTTTCCCCTCTCTATGAGAACTGAAAGTTTTAGCTTGAAATTTAGACTGGAATAGAAGTACCAAAAAGCTTTGCAGGAGTACATGAGAACTTCTTTCCATCTCTTACCTGTGGGTTGGATAACCATGTTTGCCTAAGTCTTTTGCCTGATTTAGTATGCCCTAACTCCTGGGAGGAGCCATTCTTGCTGCAGCTCACATGTCAATCTGCACAATTTTCAGCTCAATATTCTTGGTCTCCACCGTACAAGCTATGAGAAGCAGAAAAGCTGCAAAGCCCTCAAGTTTTAGGGCAAGGGGTGGTATAAGTCCCTTGATTCCTGCTTTTAACGTAACAGGGAATGGGGGATGACTGGCATCCCGTTTCTTCTGTGTCAGTGCCTGAGGTTGTAAACCTGGGTAATGATGTCGCTTTGGGAACCTGCTGGTTTTCCTCCTCCAGACCTCTGCTGCAGGACATCCAAACTGGTGGCTCCAGCTAGCAGAGTGGATCTGAGCACGGAAATACACATACTGGCCCAACTGCAGCAAGTGAGCCCTACGCCTCCCGATTTTCTTTTGTAGCGGTTTCTCCTGTGTGAGAATCTCAGTTGTTCACTTCACAGCTAGTCTGAGAAAGGAAAGGCTCAGCACGCCAACCATAGTGTAACACAGTGAGAGGGGACACTGTCCAGCAGCCGCTGTGCCATCAGACAACCAGTCTCTGGAGGGAGTCTAGCACCACTCCGACATTCAGGATGTCATCAGATTTTCACATCTCTGAGGACATCTGACTTCCACTCAAATGGGTGGGGAAACCGGCCAACATAATGCAGTTTAATTAAGTACTCAGTTCCCAGGAACAGGAAACAGAGCCTTTTTGTGAATGGACTATTCGTCTGCTTGATGCCTGACTGTATTTATTTCTGACTGGCTCCTACTTTCAGCCTTGCTTTTACATGCATTCACGTTTGCATTTTACAACTCTTCCAAGATAGGCTGTATTTGTTGCCAAGTGTGCCAAAAGAGTCTGAATCAGGGCTGAAGTAATTTCAGAAGTTTCAAGAACTGGTGACTTCAAAAGTCTTTGTGTCAGGTTAACAAGTGTCAATGTGACGAGCATCGGTTGCTGGGCCAGCCTTACCACTGCTGAACCGCACGGAGTAATCACTACTGTGATATGGACATTGTTGACACCACCTCAGCAGATACAATTTGAAATAAGAAAATGCTATGCGCACAGAGGGAGAGACCGATAGCTTTTTGGTGATTGTAGAGATATTACCAAAGACAATCACTTACAGGGATTCCCTCTTATCTAATAAAAGTCCGCTGCGCATAATCAAAGATGCAAGAAAATTTCTCTAAAGGAAAAGGTAAGACAAATCTTTCACAGCGTCACATGTTAGGCAAATAAAATCCACAGGTTGCTTAGTATTTATAGCTCCTTCATCTCATTCTAGGTGACTTCACGCAGGCTTGCACATCTCTGTCCAACATGCTACCTCGTGAACCCTGACATCAGCACTTCTGAAAACCAAGGCCGTCGTCTTTCACACATTCTAGACCTCGATCTCCTTCCTCCTCTGGGCAAGACATTCATGTTGTCTGGAACTAAGTGAAAAGTTTTGGAAAAATCTGATGGTTTGGCCTCTCTTCCCATGTCTCAATCTTTTTGTGACAAATCCTGTTGCTTTACTCACAGCTTCTAAAGCTCTGCTATCCAAAGGTTAACATGCATTATTCTATCCAGATTTCCATTGCCTTCTCCTCTAACATAATAATAATCTGAAAAAACTCATTTGTGATGTGTCAATCTCAGCACGTATAATACAGCCACTTTTCAAATGCTATTTCTCTTTATAAATCGACAAAACACTAATTAAGGACTTCACAACCTTAACAAAATAATGCTAACTTAAGACACTGAGGCCTTGATACAGGTTCTAGAACCCTACAAGCACTTCTAAAGCATAACCGACTGTAACGACCTAATACAATTTAGAAGTGTAATTTCTCAATGCTAACACAACTCTGACTCAACATTTTTTGTCTCAAGTTCAAAATATGTAAAGGCATTGCTATTAAGAAATGGGAGTATTAGGTCAACAACGAGTTTTGTGTAATTTCCACAGGGACTATAAATTGTTTCCTTTAAACAGTTATTTAACGATGATCCACATGACCTCAATACAGTTTCTGATGAAAAACAGTTCAGAATTTCTTCCCAGAGATTAGCAAGCAAGAGTACAGCTACATACTTATACTAAAAACAGTTCTTGCATAAATAAAACGACCAGCCCATATGGTTAAAGTTTGAAATACCTGAAACATCAGTTGCCAAAGACTGTCACAGTTTTAACAGCAAAATTTCACACTTTTCAATGGTATTTTATTTATTCTGCAAAGGATATTTTAGAAGATTAACCCAGATCAAATGAACAATATACTAAGCTTTGTAGTAGTTTAATTAAATAGTTATGGATTATAGAGGTTTCTTCTTAGCACAATACTAAAAGCAAAATCCATCCTAAAAACAGAAAGGCATTGCAAAAAGGAATAGTATTCATTAAATCCTCTTCTTAGCATGGAATACTTGACTTTTTTCCTGACTTGAAAACACTTACTTCACTGCTCATCCACTGTCAGTTCAAGATGCGTAGCCTGGATTGGCAAAGACCGGCTTCCTAAGAAATGTGAATCAAGCCACCTGTTAGAAAGCTCAGGATGTTTTTCCTGAAACTGCTGTTTAAACTCAGGCAGCTGCTCAAGCCAAGTAAAAGCATGATAAATGTCCTCATGGTCTAGGTCAGCAGTCCATCTAGCCCAGTACTTTCTCTCTAGTATGTCAATCAAGATGTTGCTTAAGGAGAGCAACTGAGCCAGGCTACTATCTGCAGTCCGTCTCATTGTCCGTGAGTTTGCCTAAACTCTCTGAGTTCACTTACACTTTCAATTGCCTCCACAACCTCCTATGGCAGCAAGTTCCTGAAGTCCACTTTTGAGCCATTTTAAAACTATCTCCTACTAGTTAAATGTCCCCTAGTTTCTGTGCTACGGGATTTGCTGAACAACTGTTCTGAGGAAATTTCATCTACCTCCTCCAGTATTTTTAAGTCTGGGCAATTTCCCCCACCTTGTTCCCAGCCTCTGCAAACTGAGGGGTCCTAATGTTTCTAATATCTCCTAGGAGAACTGCTTCATCCTCTCAACCATATCAGTGGTACCTGAAACCACATCTCTATTAGCAAACCAAGCACTGCTCAGCAACATTCCCAGGTGCTGGAACGGTCATCTGCAATGATGAACTATGTTACAGCAGTCCTGAATGCAACAATGACCAATGCCAATGAGCAACACTCTCCCAGACAGTACTGGAAACCATGCCCGAGACCACTCTTACCAGGCAGTTTGCATACAGACATTCTTTCTGGAGGAGATCGCTTACTAGGAGTGACTTGTTCCATGACACTTAGCCTCGGTCTCTGGGAACATTCTTGAGCACACTTAAATTACTAATACGTAAACACTGCCTGACAGCAGCCTGAAGCAGCATTACAATGTTTTGCCTTTTTGAAGGACTAGTTAAGGGACACCCTCTTAATTAGCTTTGAAAATCTGTTCTTCACCTTAATCATACTGTGAGCTGGTCTTATATAATAAATACACTGATAGAAAACAACAATTCCATATAAGACTATTTTATACCATTTCTCTCCTCAAAGATTTCCAAATTAAAATATAATTTTATTGTAGCTGAAGTAATACCATCATGTCCTACACAGAGAGGCAACATTGACTTGGACATACTGCCATCAACAGATGTAATAATAATTTAACAATAATTTAATCTGAAGATCTCATGTATGATTTAGCTTTACTACATCAGCATAAGTAGGATGAGAAAGTATTCTGACTTTGCATCTAAAGAATCAAAGGCAGTACGAATATTCAAAGAGGAGAGTGCTCAATGTTTCTTATTTCTATTCGGTAAGCTCTTCACTATCTGCAAAAGAAACTACAGCACGTTTCTGCAGACTGAACCATGAAAGGAGTTAGATGTTTTTTCAAGTCTTTAGCTTATGTCTAACGCTGAAGAAATGAATTTGATAAAAATAGCTGGAGTAAAAAAAAAAATCATAAGACTAGGAATGAAAAAAGGTGGAAGGGAGATCTGTGCAAGACAGCTGCACCCACCTTGACTCAGAGTGCTGCTCCAAAAAAAAGGGAAAACTTACGGCCAAATGTTAACACATCTCCAGAAAGGTCTAGAAGTAGCTTTTATCAGCATGAAGCAGAGGCTGCAGAAGCCAAAATTAGATTCTTAGAAGTATTTTGCTCCGCCAATATATAGTCACAGCAACATCTTTTAAAGGCAGAATGACAATGATACAAAACGTAGCTGATTTATATCTTACTAATCCTTGTTTTCATGGATACAGAACACTTCCTTAAGCAGCCTAACAATTTGCTTGTGCCAGACAAATGCGCAGATCAAGGTATTTCTTCATTGGA
>Ga0181612_133388_pt1 | contig 11257 bp, 9 predicted proteins | sample HoacroProtozoa21_FD_119630 | JGI IMG/M metagenome (GOLD analysis project Ga0181612, IMG submission 119630) | Hoatzin crop microbial communities from Cojedes, Venezuel. Combined Assembly of Gp0051906, Gp0051904, Gp0051908 | reverse complement strand
TGCTGTGCAGAAAAAGGCATAAATATTCAATAAATATTATGTTCTGTATTGAGAAAGAGGCTGGATTATGCTTTTACATCTCACCTCCATCATTAGTGATGGAAAGAACATATTATCACTGTACCAGCAACTATTAACGTTAAATGTTTTTAAATCTGCTGCACTGACACCTACAGATACTAAAAAAAAAAAGCCTAGAAGCTATATGAATCACTAATTTTGAGTTTTAACAAATCATAGAACAGTGTAGAAGTTCTAGAAGGCTGGAGGGGAAGGGGAACTAATGTGCCCAAATTTAGAAAGTATAATATGAGCACCTTCAAAAGGCGGATAGTAGTATGCCATCAGTGAAGACTTAAAGAATTGCGTGATTAATGTTGATCCAGATGGGCAAGTCAGCGCCCTACCTTGTACTGCTGCATGGGGTTACTGCTGAATTTCACAGATTCCTGGTAGTTCTTTCTTCCAGCCTGTCTAGGTCCTTCTGAATAGAGGCCCTGTCCTCCAGCTCCCAGTTTCATATCAGTTACACAAATGCTAGGAGTGCACTCTGCCTTATCCAGGTCATTAGTAAAGATGTTGAACAATGTTGGCGCCAGGACTGATCCCAGAGGTGTACCACTGGTAACTGGTTGCCAGTTGAACTTTATACCACTGCTAACCACCACCCTTTAGCCCAACAGTCCAGCTGGTTTTCCGTGGACCTTATCGTCCACTTTCCAGTACATATCTCACCAATTTGGCTGTGAGGTTACTGGGGGAGTCCGTGTCAAAGACCTTCATAAAGTCAAGATGAACAACACCTACTGCCCTCACTTTATCCACAAGACTAGTCGTCTCATCACAGAAAGTAGTTAGGTTAGTTGGATATGATTTACCCTTGATAAATCTGCACTGGCTGTTCACAGCCTCCTCCCTGTCCCTCACACGGCTGAAAATGGCTTCAAGGAGGCTTTGCTCTATAACATTTCTGTCGGCTGCGATTAGGCTGACTGGCCTGTAGTTCCACAGATCCTGTTTCTTCCCTGTCTTGAAGATGGGTGTGCTGTGTACCATTTCCCAGTCTCTAGGAATCTCCTTTGATGCCTTGACTTTTAAAAGATGCTAGAGTGCATCCTTGCAGTAACACTGACCAGCTCCCTCAGCACTCTTGGATACATCCCTCTGATCCTATGGATTTGCACATGTCCAGTTGTATTCTCTTACTGAACTGCATCTTCATCTACTGCTGGTGACATTATCTTAGTACCTCAGCCTTTTCCATGCCTTCTGTCACCTGGTCCCCTTCCCCGTTAATCTTTAGGCCCACATTTTTCTTAGCCTTTCTGTTGTTGCCAGTGCACTTGCAGAATTCTTGTCACCTTTCACATCCCATGCTAGCTGCAACTCCAGGTGACCTTTGCCTTTCCTAACTCTCTCTTTGCATGATTGAGCAGTGTCTCAAATACTTAAAACTCTACTGAAATTTAGAGACACTGAATATGACTACCAAAGTTTGAATTTGGCCATAATGTAGGAGTTGGTGCCATTATTCAAAAAAATAGTTGGTCATTTAATTATCCCGAGTGGAACTTCAGTGTTAGAATTTGAAGACTTGACATGACTCAAGCTGTATAGGTGTTCCACGGCATGGTTTTTATGGGAAATTAATTAAAAGGTACTGTGCATCAAACCACACAAGCCTAGTTGTTTTAAAAGCTTAGTTATGCTTAATTGTTTTTCTCTTGAAGTACTGATTCAGTTTGGGCTTGCTTAGTTTGAGATGTAACTGAATGAATTAGGAAAACAAATACCCTTAGGAACAGAAGGCAAAGCTGGAGGCCCAGAAAGAAAGAAGAATGTTCCCAGGGTTAGCATAGTTGCGCACCACAGCTGGCTGGTGGACAGTGGCCAGGAACAATTTTGACATGTTTATTTCACATTTTTTCTCCATGAACGTGTTATGAGAACACTTCACTGAGTATGTCTGATGGTCTTTGAAGCTCTGTGCCTTCAACGTTTTTCAAACAACAAACAGGATGGGGGATACAAAAGTGAAAATTATATTGTCTTGTGCAATTTCCTATTTGCACAAAGAAAACAACACAAGATAAGTGAGCGAAGGCAGCTAACTAGGAGAGGTTAGACTTTGATTTATTCTTTTTTGTATGTTTATCTGTGTGAAGGTTTTGTAAATAGAAGGCATGTTTCATCAGTAGCATTGAACTGACAGACATTAATGAATAATGAAAGAAAAGGTGTCATTTAAGTAAATTGTGGAATATGGATATACACTTTGTCTTGCAAATGTTGTCCTGTATACTGCATGGTGAATGGCTTACCAGTTTCAACAACAGCTGCTCTTGTGTGCTGCTTGTGAACGTTAATCAAGCGATGTCATCTAATCTAGATAAGCCTGTGGAATATTTCTGTCTATCTAAATTATATGATTGGTATTAAAAAATGTGTTTATACCAGATTGACTAGAAAATACACTCTGTTATGTTCTAATCATTCTTAAAATAAACGATATATCAGTCGCTTTGGCCCAGCAGTTACTTTGTCAGTTGGGTCAGAGCTCTGGGAGCTCTCAGTCAGGGAACTGGGATGTTCCATGCGGGCGAATCCTTCGAAGCGGTGACAGCCCTCTTCCAGAAAGTGAGAGGGATACGGCTGAGCAAAGAATGCGTACGAACAGCTGAAGCTCTCTGCTAGGGTCTGTATAAAAGAGTTTTAGCAGAGCAGCAGCAGGGGGGGAGGGGGGGGGGGTGCTGCCTCCTCTGCATGTGCTCGGCACACAGCTGGGCGATTGCTTCTCTGGCTGCTGTTTCCACAAGGGTTCCACAGCTGTACTCTGCTTCTTTGGCTGTGGAAGCTGAACTGCTCTTAGATTTGCAAGATAATTTTGACTATGCTGGTTGTGTGTTGGGAATTCTTTTTATCTACAAGTATAAAATTTATGGAGTATTCTTTAACACTTAAGGTACTTACTGTCACAGAACTCATATAAAATGCATTCTTTTAATTTTTGCATTAAACTTGGAACTCTGGGTTTTATGACGGTATTTCTGTGAGATCACGTTCTAATTTGTAAACTTAATATTTGATGATTCTTTCAATGTAGAACAGTTTATTATATGCTTAGGAGACAGTAAAGGTGGAAGCCATACAGGATTTAAGTTGCTTACGCCAGTCATTAGATTTTTACGTGTTTTTTTTGAGTGTGACCTATTAAGTACATACTCCTTTCTGGTCAGTAGGATCGTGTTTGGGAAACACAGGATATAATTCATAGCTGGGCAATGTTTTTAATGATCCACATCATTAGGAAAATCTCACTATTTTATATCTCTGGTTTTAAAAGTGTATGTGTTCTTAAAGTGTACTAGGCACTCAGCTATCCGGAAAAAGAGTCCCTGAAACACAGTCTGGGGTAGCAATGTTAGAGTCAAAGTTTGAGGGCAGATCCAGTGTAGCACCAAAACAGTTGAAACAGGTCTTAGTACAATATCTGATGAGTTGTCTGTGTATTTTTCAGTATAGGGCAATCTGCAAGGACCAGCTGTGCCTTAGAATGGTTACACATTCTCAAGTGAATTCTTCTTCTGTAGAATTTAGAGGTTATTTTTGAATTCAGCTGAAGAAAATAGGCCTTTTCCTTCAATGTAAGAAACTAAATATTTCAGTGTATACTTCGTATTAAGAGTTTTTTTGGTTGAGAGAAATTAGGCCTTAGAATCTAATGTGCTTTGATTGGTCTTAGGCATTGGTCAGTGTTACTTTTTTTTTTTTTTTGGCTCTAATACCCTTTTTCTCTTTTCTTTAACTTCTGCCTTAGAAATGTGTGTGTTACAGGTGAGCCCTTTGAGGGGGATGATGTTCTCTTTAAAGTTGTTAGTTTATAGGCAATTTGATTTTTAACATCCTGGAAATACATACTATCTTGGCTTAGCTCATTTATTGCTTGATCAGGCACAGTCACAGGTTTGCCTTCTCACTTAGTCCTCCACGTTGTGTAACAGTAAGCTCCTTTTATTTTTGTTTTCCCCAGTTATTGAATGCTTGTTTTGCTTGAGTCTGCAAAGAAGATGCATTGAATTTACTTTACAAAACACAGTGTATTTTTCATATGGGGGGTACTGCTGCACAAGTATTACAAATGTCAAAATGTAGCTTTCTGACTGAAAGCTGTCTAACTGACTTTCTAAGAAATTCTAAGAATTTCTACGGGAAATTCTTATAGAAACAACTATAGATGATGCTCACTTTATTTACATAGTACCATGGCAGAATTTAGTACTACGCTCAAGTTTACAGCTGTAAAGTCAGAAACAATTCCTTTGAGTTTGAATTGCAAAGGCAATTCACTTTGCAAAGTTTGGAGTTGTTTTTTGCTTTTTGTTAGCTTTCTTCTAAGTAGAACATTAACAACATGTCCAGACTTTATTATAAAACCCTGTACAAAACCCTTCCTGAATGACACAGTAAGTTTTATCCTATCTTCATCCCCTGAGTGATTCAGGTTAGTGTCCAAATAACCCAAAACACCATAGTCAAAACAGAAGAGGTGGTTAGGGATTAATTGTTTCTTGTTTAGTCTTCACATAATCTAAGGGCCAGCTGTGATTCTGTGAAGACTTAAGTGCCACGTTTCAAACTTCAGTCAGCCAGGTTGTGCAGGTGAATGTGCTGTACTCTTGTCTTAATCCTTCAATTATTAACGGAATTTTAAGGGCTGTGTTACCTGAGACATTCAAATACATGTTCACTAGGTACGAATAAGTTCTGAGGTATCAAATATCTCTGAAATATGTTAGGACTACCAGACTGGAAAAACAGAACACTTGCTCTCCTTTCAGCATTGCAGTCCTGGCTGGTTATGTCTGTAGTCTAAACTGATAGTTAACAGAATCCTAAAACTTCATTTTCACCAGAAAATTGTCATTATGCTACCATACACAAGTAACGTTTTTTTGTTCTTTCCTTTAGTCATCTTTATTTAATTTGGTTGGTACCTTTGTCCTACGTTAACCTCATGCTACTCTTTGAAATAACCTGTTTATCTGTAGTGTAAGAGCAAGTAAATAAAATGTATATATGGCAATTTATTATTAAATATCTTTGTTCTCTGCCACTCAGTCAAATTCTCTTTAATCCTTCAGCATAGCATGATATACAGGAAGGTTTTTTTGAATACCTTTTTAGCTAATTCTGAAGTATGGCGAGAGCATTGCAGCAGGATTTGCTGGAACAATCTGTCCTACGTACGCAGACCCTATGTTACTGTGATTTTCAGGCTATCCTTTGTTGTTAAGTGGTAAATATAATTTCATTTCTAGAAGTCATTCGTTGAGCTTGGAGGCTCTCAAGACCCAAGAGCCATCTGGACAAAGCCCTAAGCTCAGTGTTGACCCTGCTTTAAGCAGGGAAGTTGGACGGGATGACCTAGCACAGTCCCTGCCAACCTGAATGATTATGTGAGTACCTGCGTGTGCAGTTGCAGACGTTTGTCTAATGCTATGTAAGTTTTATTGTAACTGCTATGAATTAGCTGTTTAGTATTTGTGACATTGTTTATCTGAAAAGAAAGCTAATGTATTGCAGCAGATACATAGCGAAAGATAAATTATGTATTCTGTCCTTATCAGACCAAAACAGTCATTAATTATGAACAACAGCAAAGTCAAAAAGTCTCAAAATGTAATCAGGCATTGCAAACTGAAAACCATAATGGTGTACTGCTATTCCACTATGAAGGACATTACATACTGCTAACAGAATTGTAAGATATATAGGTTCTGTTTTATGAAACTGCATTATTGAGAATCCTGGCAGAACTTCTTAGCAGTTTGGACTCAAGCAGTAAATTAGTGCTTAGTTTAGGACTAGGATAATGGGAGCCAGGGGGGAACAGGAGTAAGAGGAATTGCAGAGCTTGAATTATAAAGTAAATTCTAGAGTAGTCATTGCCAAGTAAGAGTGCTAGATGTTTCTGTTTCTTGATTTTTTAAAAATACTAACTTAATTTGAATTTAAGTTGTAAGAACTATTGATAGCATAGATTTCACGTAGTATCTATAAAAATGAAATGATTACTTTGTATTTTCCAGAACTATTGTTTCCAGCTGCCCTCAGAATCAATAACAAAACGTAGGAATTTGTACTGATTCATCATTTCACAGTTACTTTCACAACAGTAAGGTCCAAGACTGTTATTTTAAAATCAGAAGCTTTGACCTTTTAATATAGAATGATGGCAATGATGTCTAATACAGATGTAGAACTTACACAGTACTTCCAGTTTGCAGCATTCAAAGCAGTACTACTGAGAAGGTATTTACTGAAGGAAAACATGAAGTGACAATCTGTCATTTTGAATTGGAAACTTGGAAAAAAGATTGCAAAAAAATTTGGCATTCTATGAATTGTCTAATATTAGGCATAAAAGCAACTGTGCTGTTCCTTGCCCTTTTTTTAGTTTTTCAGAGTGGAGTTGTTTTCTCAAATGAAAAATAGTTGGGGTTATTTACAGTGGTAAAAACTGTTCAACTGCAATTTATTCAATACACATATATTTCATGAAATGAAGAATCGCTATTGCTCCTTCTTTAGCCTTATCTTCTCCCAGGTGTCCTTTTGAGAAACTTAGCTTTTATAAATTTTCTCAGGTCCTTGAATTTGCTTTCTTGGAGATAGCTATAGCTGTAAAATAAGAATTACTGAGACTGCATGCTGGACTGTCTGCAATAGTAGAAAATGTGTGGAACATCCTCATTTCTTGCAGTGTATGTGCTAGTCTTTATTCATACTATTGAAAAACCTTAGAAGTTGGTTTCAAAAGATTTATCTCCTCAAGAAAAGCAATCATTTTTCATTTGCTTTTTATTTGAAGCCAGATGTTGAAGTTGCCCTATGTTGTTCCATAAATAAGCTTTTATTATCAGCAACATGTTATTGAAAGTAGCATAGAACCTGTCGTGTAGGCACAGTTCCACTCTGACAGATGGGCATAGTGTAGGCATGCCAGCCAACCACCCTACACATCACCTAACAGAGTATGAAGGGAAGGGGTTTTGTCCAAGGTTGCCACTGTGGCATTCAGTGCCTGTAAGGCTTGAAGTTCAGGAAGTGCGCTTGGACCGGTCCATCTCATAGGATGACCAAAAATTTACAAATAGCCTGGGTTTTAGATTCGGCTGGGTTTGTACTGGGAAAAAGTGAGCAGTTGTAATGAGGCTTCTGTTTCTTTTTGGCTGTCTGCTGAAGTCACCTGATGGGCCCAGCCAAGAGAATTCTGCCACGGACACACATTTCTCCCTGATTAATTACCTAAGCATGGAAGCATAAGCAGTGTGTAATTTCTCTTGTAAGAAAGCTGCTGTTTGTGACAACGTACATATCTCTTTGGATATGGAATAGGAGGATAAGGATCTACTGATGTAGAATGAAATTGTGATGTGAAAATATGATTTAAAATAGAAAATTTTGAATAAGAATAAATCACACTTCTGCAACTGAAGATTTGGATGGTGAAATGCAGAATATTTCTGCAGGTTTTCTGAAGTGTAAATCAGCTTTTGCTTGGTTATTGGGTTTGGGGTTTTGAAGGGGTTTTTTATTTTTTAACAAATTGGCTTAATGCCTTGTGCTTGATTTTATAAAGTAGCCAAGCACTGCAGGCTTTTGGCAAATATGCGTGCTTGAACAAATGCTTTTGTGTGTTACACTAATCAGCCTTTGTGTGTGTCACTTTTACCTTCCTCAGTGTTTTTGCATAGCTTCAATGTTTTAATCATTTATTTCAAGTCTTAACTCGGTCTTTAAATACCAATTGATTTTGTTAACTTTCCTGGAAGTTATGCTGGTATGATTCATTCAGGCTTTGTAGGGAACTTGGTTGCTGTTGAAGAGTTTCTAAATTTTGGCAAATAATGGTTGCATACCACTGTCGTTTACAAGATGGCACAGTGTGTGAAAGAACAGGTGTGAAAAATGAAGTAAATAAAATTACTTTTGAAATACAAATTGACATTTCATGGGCTTCTGTTAGGAGGACATCTTTTCTAAACTGTACTAAGTATTTAGTTTTTCTTTTTAGCTGTATGTTTTCCTTTTGAAATGAAATTACATAATAATATTTAACTAACACTTCTTTACATGCCTGGTTTTAAATTAAAATTCATAATTAAGCTTAATGTGAAATTAGAAGATTTGATTTAATGCTTTCTTCCAGTATCTGAACTAATGTTCACTGCATTAGAAGGTGCAGTCATCATTGAGAAGCTTTGTTCTTTTAACAAAAGGTATCAAAAATAATTTCATTTAGGGTCATAGAGGTTTAGTTTGATACTGCTGTGATAATGAGTACTATAATTACTTTCAGATAGTTCTTCCTTCCCAGAGGATGAGACTTTTAGTTTTGATGCCTGCTTAAAGCATGAGAGTGACAGTAAAATTAATGCCATAACCTTTACAGCATATTTATTGTTTTTTTGTGTAGTGTCCTACAGGATTTTCTGTAACATCTAAAATAAATGTCTTAGTATGGACAAGCATCAAAGTAGGTTAATTGGGTTCACCTGATATTCAGATTCAGTCTATCAGGACACCAGTTTCATATAAAAGACCTGTGGGTATCTTTCTGTGAAAATTGCTTTTAAATTATTACGTGTATATGCTCTGCTTCCTTTGATTGTTAGAGACCAATTTACAGTGTAGTTTTTTTCCAGTTTATTTGTTATTTTTGCTTCTTCTGGTTGAAAATTCATTTATCCTTTCATTCTGTGGTAACATAGGGAGTAGTATAGGCATAATAGAGCTTATTTTATGGCAGTAAGATAAATTTTACCTTTTAATTCTGTCCAGCTTCCACTCCGCTTCACTTGAAATTCTTGTAATAGATTTCTTTTCCTCTCTGACCAGTCAGCAGCAGTTCAAGAGAACTGTTTTGAGTTCTGCAGTACTGTGACTTGAATGATTTTATTTATTGTCCTACGGTAGAGTTACAAATTGAGCAAAACAGATTTTGATATTATACAGAATTTTAAAAATTTTATCATTGGGATAGTCTCTCAGGTGGAAAAAAATTGATGATAATGCCAGATAGAAATTATTAATAACATCTTCTGTATTTGGAAAGAACTGGTATTGGACTCAAGTATAACCAAGGAGGACTATAAGAATGTTTACCTCCTCAGTATTAAATAAAAACAAGAGGCATCCTGAATTTTTATTCATGTCCAACCTAAAATTTGTTCTGGATGTAAGAGTGTAAGCCAGGTACAAAATTTAGTTAATAATTTCATTTCTAAGGTTGTCTCTTTTTTCAACATCAGCGTGTTTTTTTTTTTATGGCAAGTAGTCATGCCAAGCCAGACTTATGGTCAAATGAAAATAAAATCGATTCAGCTGAGAGCTGGTATAGGTAGCTCTATAGATGTTATATCCTTCAACTTCTGTACTGTGCATTAATTCAGAATTTCAGAACTTTTTAATAAGGCTGCAGTTTGATGCATATCCTAAACATAGAGATCTGTAGTTGTTAAGTAACTGTTAAACATGTTACAAGTTGGCTGAAGGATGTCAGAAACTGTCAATGAGAAAGGAACATGAATCATTATACTTGCAGTAAGGTTGTGGTGGGACTGGTTCCAAGACTAGCACTAGGCAGTGATGAAAAAGACAGTACACTGTTGATAAATGTGAAAATAGTGTAAAAAGCAGACAGGACAGTCACACAAAGTTATGTGGTTTGCTTTGTAAACTGTATTTGTATTCAAAGAAAACATACTTTAATACAGTCATACATACAATAATGTACAGAAAAAATTGAATGAGTGACAAGAAGCAGCTTGCCCTGACTTCAGAATCTTGAGGTGTTCAGTTTTTCCAAAAAGGAAAGTTACTTGATTAAATATCAGCAAAGATAAAGGGCAGTGAAAGTTTCTTCAGTATAACAACAACTAAAAAAATATTAATGAATGGCTAGAAGATGAAAAGTTAATTTGAGAAATTATACCTTTTTTTTTTTAATTGACAGTAGCTGATCAATGTATTAGTCTGTCAAATAAGCACTGTATTGTCTAGAGCAAGACCGTTATCTTACTGCAGTTAGGGTTGAATTCGAATCAGAGATGACTGTACAAAATGTTTGGATCTGTATGGTCCAGTTTTCTGTCCTAGCATTAGGGTTTGTAAATGATTGGAAGAAGATGTGGAGCTTGTGTTTCCACATGGTATTCTAAGAATTATTGATCCATATCCTGGAAGTCTGGTTTGTTTGCTATAATTCTGAGAGGAATTAGTAACTACAAGTGGGGCACCCTATTAAAGGATTTTGTGCTCCCTACAACTGGGAGGGACTGTGAAAACCTATAAAAATGTGACTTCGGAATAATAATTTTAGGGAACCTTCATTTGGACATCTTTTTTTTTTTTTTTTTTTTTTTTTACAAGAATGTGCATTGCTGTAATTACTTCAGTATGTTTGCAATTGTTGGAAATCCTAAAGTGGAAGAAGAACTTCTGACTTCGTTTCTGTAAAAAGATCTTGTCGAGTAGTACGGCCTTAAAGAGGGACGTCTTACACTGTGGGTGGCACGTTGAAGACCCACACTGGTTCCTAGAAGTGTTTTGCCATTCCAAAATTACATCCGTGTGGGCTGTTCCATTATTGCAGGTTAGGAGGTAGTTGGCTATGTGTTAGCACAGCGTGAAGCTACCTGTAGGTGAGCTGACATACGTGTGTATGCTGGGTCTGGCAGCTGAGCGGTGAGCTCTCTGAAGCACCACGGACAGAGGCTCTTGGAGGCAGCCCGGGGATCTGCTGGTGAGTGTTGACAGACCTAGGCCAGGTCAATGTGGACGGGCTTCTTATTACCTGTGGCTCAGCAGAGAGCATGCAGGTACCAAAGAGCCTCACATTTGCTGTGGGAGAGGTCTCCTCACAGCAGCCATGCTCAGTTTTCTTTTATGCTTTTGGTATTGAACTTCCTGGACAAACTGAAGCACAGGAAGTTCCCTCTGAACATGAGGAAGAACTTCTTCCCTCTGAGGGTGACGGAGCCCTGGAACAGGCTGCCCAGGGAGGTTGTGGAGTCTCTTTCTCTGGAGATATTCAAGACCTGTCTGGACGTGGTCCTGTGCAGCTTGCTGTAGGTGACCCTGCTTCGGCAGGAGGGTTGGACTAGATGACCCACAGAGGTCCCTTCCAACCCCTACTATTCTGTGATTCTGTGATTCTGTGATTCTGTAAAATGATCTGGATGAGGGAATTAAG
>Ga0181612_113626_pt1 | contig 11257 bp, 4 predicted proteins | sample HoacroProtozoa21_FD_119630 | JGI IMG/M metagenome (GOLD analysis project Ga0181612, IMG submission 119630) | Hoatzin crop microbial communities from Cojedes, Venezuel. Combined Assembly of Gp0051906, Gp0051904, Gp0051908 | reverse complement strand
GTGGCCGCACACGCTGCCCCAGCTATGGAGCCTGGTCCTTGCTCAGCACTGACGCTGCTATCACAACAGAAATTCAGTTAAGAAAGTGGTTAAGTCACTCAGCTATGAACTGTTTATCACAACAGCATCCGATCAGAACCCTGCGCTCCGAGGTACTGCCCAGCCCACGGCCAGATGGGGTCTCTGCTAGGAGACGATTCCATCGACTAATGCAAAGCTGGCCCAAGCAAAAAGGACAAGGAAGATAAGAGGAAAAAAACTGACAAGTCCTCAACTACTTCTAGAGTTTCAAATCATGTTTTTCATGGTCATCATTTTCATCATAGCACAGTTTTATATACAATTGTTAAAATTCAACTTTGTTAAAAAAGAAAGAGGGAGAGAATTGTTCCCCTCAGTAACACAGGAGGGCAACTCACCCAGAGGCTGCAGACCTCACGACCTCCCAAGGACCTGACTGCAACCAGTACTTGATGTCAGATTTCGGAAACCCACATTAAGAGCTGAAAATGTCAATAGCACTGATGATCATTTTAGTAGGCAGATTAAGATCACGTGCTACTTTACTATGGTGGAAATCGGAGAAGGTGCAAAAAGACTTACAAGGTCTGCAGAGAGTCCATGAACTCATCCTTTACGACAACTCTACAGGACTGAGATGGGGGTAGGTGGGAAGAGAGCGAACCACCACATGTACCAACTGAACAAATCCACACCTTTCAGATGACAAGGGAAAGGCTTGTTTTACTGGGCAAAACATTCAACAAATCTGAAGATACTGCTCAACTGAAAAATTGAGAGTACTTGAAGTTTAAAGGGTTTACTGTCTTCCTACCAAGCGAAAGATGACCTCTTCAAGATTTAAGCTTGCCAAAGGTTGTAGAAAACAGGCGCATAACCAGTCTACCCAGCAATGAATAGTCTTACTGTTACTGGAATCTGTCCAGAAAAGTCTGGGAGGAAAAATCCCTACTGATGTTCTCAGACCCTTTTTAAGCTGAAATTTAGCCAAATTGTTCCGTTTCTAAACCACTGTAGTCTAAATCTAAGAAAGGTCATTATTTACAAAATACCTGTCACTTTGAAATAATAAACTCTCTTTCACAGAAGCCTCTCAGAAAATCCTTACTTTGCTCAGCTTTTCCACACATCACTGTTCCATTCAGTTAGCAGCGGGAACTGCATTTGGTGACACGCACCCTCAAATATGAGCCGTCATGGCAAACTCTGGAGAGCCGTGCCAGTCTCTCCAGATACTCCATCCTTCATGAAGGACAAGGTTAGGGTTGAGTTCCACAGCCCAGCACTGGTGCTGTGGGAACAGTCACTTACTGTACTGCCAGCATTGTTTCGGTGGGTCTGCAAGTCAGATGCAGCCCTGAGGCCTCCTCGCTGCTAACACAATCTTCACTTCTGCAGGAACCGCAAATCGATGGTTTGTGTTCTAAATTTTCTGGTTTTGCTTGTATTTTTATATAAATTAACTTTATGGACCAAAACATTCCTTGGTCCTGAGAATGGAACAAGTATATAGAAAAGTTATGTTCTTACTTGTCATGCGATGCCTATACACTATCTCCTTTATGCTTTTGATATAAAGTTTGTGAAAGGCTTTCAAAAATAAGAGTGCTTCCATACATCTGTCCTGAGTTATGCTGTGTTTTCTGTTCTTTACATCTTTGTATAGTCTGTGTTAAAAATCCAAATAAACACAAAAACAGTCTAAAAAGATATGGAAGAAACAGCAAAAAAATACAAGGTGCTAAAATAAGACCAATTTATGGAAATGGAGAGAAGATGCTGCAATAAAATTCAGAACACAGAAAGCAATTTTTGCTGTCAGAAGAGAAGTCAGACTTCCACAATATGCAGACTGGCAAAGACAGTGCATGGTACAAGAGAGATATATCTATATTTTATATCTCTGTTTACCAAGTACAGTATTAGAAATCATCAGTTTAAAGAGGAATGACTGATTATCTAGCTTTGTTCAGCTCCCTAGAATGATGCTGGAGTGCTATATATACGTGCTATTGGGTGATAGTAGTTCTTTCAGTATCAAAGACAGCGAGTTTAGGTAAGATTCATAGCATAAAAAGCACAAAGAAATTGCCAAAACCCCCAACATTTTCAGTTTAGTTTTGTACCTCCCATACAGATCAGGTATGGAGGGACACCATGCACCCTTAAACAGAATGTAAAGAGCACAGTCTGGTCCCGTGTAGGTGGTGCAAGACTTTGCAGATCTCTTATTCAAAAGACATATTCATAGAAGCTGCAGCAGCTATTTCCACAATAGCCTAAGATTCCTGGCCTCAGGTCAAAGGAAAATTTTAGAAAATTATTTTTAAAAATTACCTTTTTAAAGTCTCAAATTTTAACAGTAACACCCTAGTTTAAAACTGTACTCGTATTAGAATTTTTCACCTTTCTTCAGAGCAGCAGAGTAACAACCTTATATGCATCCAGCTGTGGAAGTTGCACAAATCACAATCCTTTATTTTACAAGGATTACAAAGCTCCCTCTTACCAAGTGGTATGCACCCCACAGCTCACAATGCACACTGGGTAAAACTATTGCCGCTGCTCAGTTTCATCTGTATACTGTGCTGGATGGTTTCTTTCCTTGACAAACAGTTGGTGCATGTTCCTTTTCTCAAGTCAGCTGTGACAACGCCAGCCAACACAACCAACACCAGTTCTAAACATAGTCATGTTTGGAAAAGCCCTGATTATTATTACTGTGGCATGGAATTTACTCATTTAACCATGGGAGTACCTTTAGACTCAGACTGTACATAATAAACCCAAATTTAAGCTGCAATTTATGTATCTCGGGTCTCCCTAATCTAAGTATTTCCTTGAAACGGTCTGGAAAACTTCACTTTACAGTCATGCACATAGCCTTGCCTTCTGAAAGTTAAAACAGATGTCTGGTTTTTGGCCCTGTCTCCCTAGGTGGAAACTGAAAGTATTACCCTTTAAGAAGCTCCAAGGTATAACTAAACAGAGCATCACAAAATTCTACTGGAAAATTTACCTGTTTACTAACTTTTGTGAGTCATAATGGACTAACAAGATACATATCAGCTTGACTCATACCCAAATTGTAAAACTAAATTCAATCCTTTGGACTTGAAATGTGAATCAGACTTTTGAGTGTCTCCCTTTTGTTAACAAATTTGCATAGATGTTATACTTCTTGCTTATAAGTGAAGTGCTCTATTTGCACTTCAGCTAATGCATCTCATTTTAAAAGAAATACACAGCCACTGCATCTTCATTCAATCTTCCATACAAAACCGCTGGATTCATAACTGTGTTCAGTCTTTCTACTGTATCAACTCCAAACAACACTTCAAACTGATTTGTTTTTTATAGAATACCATACAACAAAGAGAGAATGTAAAATTAGCATCACTTACCTTTATTTGCTCATAATCTTATGTTTTGTTTAAACTTTCATCATTGTTATCAAACACCTCATTCTTCAAACATAAACATGCTAAGTGTATTAGTACAGAGAACAGAATTACTTTGGTACTACCAACTCTATCAAAGAAAGAAGAATTCATGAGGCATGCTTAGCATCTTGTTATACAGGTGCCACAGATTCTTAAGTATCATCATGAGTTAATGGATTTATTCTACGCTTTCCTCTCAAGAAAGAAAGTATTTAGTTCTCAGCAGAAAGTTTAGTTTTCAGAAAACCAAGGCTAGAAAGCCAAATCTGTTGTTAATTGCAGGAGCCACTTTTTTTTTTAAATATAAATAAATCCTACCTTTTGATAAACCTGAATGACATGTTTCTAAAAGAAATTAAGCCAAAATAATAATTAACAAGAAGTTTTACACAAAATAAATTGAAAAAGCCATTTAGAGTGAAACATGCAAAAAGACCTCATTTAAAACGCACAACGAAATTACACTTTGATACATTCTGAGATTAGGCAGATGATTTAGGGGCTGAAGAGTCAAACTCTTAGCATTGCTACTTCCAAACTTAATTTTCCTGGGAAATATGCCACCAGTTGTTATTACAAATTAAAATACCTACTGGTGTCAAAACACTTTAAAACTCCTAATCTGCAAGGTCACATAAAAATATGTTTGGATTTTCTTCATGTATTTCAAATAGAAAGCAAAAATCAATAACTACTATAATTAGATCTCAAATATCTTCAGAGTTAGATTTCTTCCTTCCTTCGCAACATTAGGTCAGCCATGTTGTGCCAAAAACTGCCTTAAATACTTAGTTAATTTAGTGGCAGAAGCTGTAACAATTGCCTACACCAGAACATAATTAAGTTCATAATCAAAAGGATTCTGATCTCCCGTAGAGAATGCTAGAATAAACTAACAGGTTTTAAGGTTTCATAAATTTATCTAAAGAAAAGAAATATAACTGCGTCCTTTGATGGGACTATTCACCTCCTTAGTAGTTTGCACAGCACCTAGTACAAGAGCCCCGACTGTAAGAGGTCCTCCAAGTGCAAACTTAACCATCTGTAACAGAACTATTGTGTTGCAAGTTATTTAATCAAGTCCAGCTGGAATTTAAACTATTGTCAAAAGTAGTGGGGGAAAACTTCTTCAAGAAAACCACACTGCACTGCCGAAGTTGAAACTTGGAGGTAACGACAGAACTTTGAATGCTGTCTAAACAACTGAGTGACACACAATGCTACATAGTATGTTCCAGCAGCACAAGTGAAAAGCTTGCATGTTCACAGCTTGAGCGTCCGCATTTGGAACGTCAGATGGAAAATTAAGTAAGGATATTACAAACAAAAGTAGAGAAAGAAAGATGTGCCAAAAGGATGTCTTTAAGACTTCACTTGACAAAAAACAGATGACTTAATTCTTAAAAAAAAAAAAAAAAAAAAAATTCAAATTAATCTTTTATCTCTCTCTCAACAGAAAAAGAAGGAGAAAAAAAAAAAAACCCAAAATCCAGGGAAGTGTTACATGGCAGAGTGCTGAGCAGGGTAAAACTTTGACCAAAGGCTAGGCTGTCACATTGTTATTTTTCACAGAAAATTCACTCTCTAAATTGAAATCAGCCAGTTGTGAAAAACTGACATCTGGCTTAGCATTATTTTGTAAGAATAGGAGACTACAAAGAGGATGCTGAGAGGGAGGCATGTACAGTCACAGAACAGACAGGAAGGAAAAGACTTGGTGCTGATGTGATATAAACCTAAAATAAAAGCAAGCAGGCCAAGACCAGAATGATATATTCCAAAAAATCTCACATGATGAGGAGGGTACAAAAGCATGGAGATCCTCTTAAGGTAAAGACAAACAAACCCCCACTTCTGCAAACACAAGCTGTGGATGTCAGAGTGGTCTGAAGTATGCAGTACGTAACCGACAGGTTTTAAATACAGGTGGTTTTCAGTTTTAGGGTTTGTAGGAACTAACTCAAAAAATCGTACACAGATTTGAAACTAGAAGTCCAATTAGAATAAAAACTGTTAGTGCATGAACAATACCTGCTTAAGCTAGGCTCTGGCTGGACCAACACACCTTCACACCAAATCTAGAATCTGCACATGAACTAAAGGTCAAAACAGGAGTTTTTCAAGGTCTGACCAGACTCCTGCCTAGGCTGAAACCACAGTACTACCATTATTTTAAGATGACCTATGCTAGCACCACTGCCAAAAGAAGCTTTTGTCTCCTGGCCCTACCCTTTCACCTGTGACATTTCTATTCGTGTGCTGCCAGCAAGATTATTCTTGAAATATTATCAGCTGACTGGGAAACACAACCTCAGCTTCTATCGCTATGTTAAATATCAAGACTGGGATCCCAGTTTATGCCATCTACTGACAGACCATGCAATCAGAGTGAGCAACTTTTGACCTAAACTGAGATGTTTCAGCTCTGCAGCATCTGTGCCTCGGATACGAGGATGAGGAGCACTGAAGCAATAGCACAGACCCAGCTGTCTCACTTTTTATCCCATTTGATTCAACTGCTAAAAACAAATGGCTTCTGTAACCAAAAAGAACTACGAAAACCTCATAAGCCAGTGCGTTTTAAGTTGCAGAAACTGTTAAACCATTAATCAGAGCATGTGGACAAAACAACCTAAGCAATAAACTACTAGGTATGTCTACTACCCGATAAAGAGGAAATGTTGCACTACCATTTTAAAAGGCTTACCTTCTTGTTAGTTTTGAAGTTAGTTTACTAAACAGATTAGTGGAACCCCTGGTCCGAGTCTGTGAGAGTGGTGTTGCTTCGTGGGACAGACTGGGGGAGGCTGGCGGTCCGTTGTAGGTAGCAGTACGTCGCTCTCTGAGCTGGCCATGGAAAGTGCTCCGACTAGCTGTTCCTCTGGGGAAACGAATACGATCAGGTGTGGTCGCACTGCTAATGCTGTGAGTTGAAGCAACAGGAGTTCTTTGATCGGGAATAGTGCTAGAGCAGAAAACAAAAAACAACGCTAGAACAACTTCACAGAAGCACTACGGTTCTGCAGGAAACACAAAACACTACGCTCTACAGTAAAGCAAAAGCAGACACTCTTATATAGGCCAGGGTTGCAAATATCAAGATCACTACAGCACTGTATGGAATCAAAACTTGTAAGAAGTTAGGATTAAAAGGCTGCCAAACCAGAAATCTACATAGGCAGAAAAACGCAACAGGAGTATCCTGGAAAAGACCAGATAAACCAGGCATACAATGTTTCACTGAGAAGACTGATAAAAGAATAGATGAGTAAAGTTTCCTCCCAGGAAAGAGAAGCAATAGGTAACTTTAGTGTCTCTCCCTCCATATTCTCTATACACATCTTTGAAAATATTGCTAATTTGAAAGCATCCTACACAAAATTCTCTACAAGTGAACAAGTAGTGAAGTCCTTCAGGATACACAGTTAAAGTCTCCCACAAACTCTGACAATAGGGCATGTCCAATACTCCTAACACTAGGAAAAAAATTAAGGTTCATTATTGCAGGATTATGTCACAGACAGCCTGACACACCACAAGACAAATGTAAATAAGACTAAAAAAAATGAGGAAACACACATCTTGTGGGCAATATGTACTAGAACAATCTAGGACTAAAATTCCACAGCACAAAGTTAAGAAGCAGTGGGTATAAGTTAGTTTCACAACGATTTCAGGTTCTTACATAGGCCTGAAGTTATCTGCGCCATTGTCTATTGGAGGCAACATCATCTTCGTGTGCACAGAGGCTGACATGGACATCGACTTCTGATGTCGCAGCCGAACACTGGAGAAGGATGTAGTACAAACTGAAGCAGGGCTAGCTGCGTAAGCGAACATTTCTGTCAGGCTGTGAGGGGGTTTGGGTTCAGGCAGAGGCAGAAAGAAGAGCATGATGGACCAACAACAAACTACTGCATAGAAACAAAGCAAACTTTTCCTTCTGTTAATTGGTTTATCAAAGAATATGAACTCTAACAGCCCTCTCGTATGTAAACAGCAGTAACTACCCTACGCTCCCCTTAAAAAGCATCTTTACTATAGGCATCTTTACTATAGCACTTGACATCTATGAAGTGACCATTCTCTTACCATTAGCATTAGTTTGCAGCAAAACGCTCCTTGATGTACAGAACCCGAGTAACTCAGTGTTCTGTGCCAAAGCACTAGTATAAAGCACTGATATAACTCGCATTGGTCTTAACATTAAAAAATGCATTAAACCACCAACTGCACTTTCCGAAAGACTGATGATAGCTCCATCCCAGTGTTAAAAGAAATCAATGTCAGCTGGGCCAGCTGTCAAATCTTGATCTACATCTGGAAACTGAGGGACTTCACAGGCACAAGCGAAACCAACAATATCACGATCTTTCACAAGTCCAGAGAGGCCCAAACAAAAACATTACTATTAATCAACCTGTACACCTCAGAGGCAATGAATAATGCTGGGTGCTCTGTAAAGGAAGAGGTATGGCTGTTGAAGAGCATCTCGTATTGCTTGGCCATAAACCTTAAATTCTCCAAATTACCATTCAGGCTTTGAAGGAATGGTCTACAGTGCTATCTTAGCAGAATGGCCAGTAAGCTGCCAGCCCTATAATATGTTAAAATAGGAGCATGAAATCTATTTCTGTCTTTGGGCCAAAATACTCTTTGCAGCCTTCACATTACCTAGTAACGATAAGGACGTGAGGAAACTGAGAGGCCACAAGATGTATCCGGCCTTTCAGGCTACCACACCATATATCATTCATCTTAAGTTTGCTTTAAAAGTAAGGCAACTGTAATTCAGAAATATCATCTGGGGTTAAGAAATCAGTAATTGTCAGTGAAAGTTTCATGACACTGCATGATCACTTCCAAGTTATCTCATGGTTACACATACTGAAATTCAAGTCCTGTTATCTCATTCTAGTATGTCAGACTTGGGCGAGGAGAATGCCAGTCCAGCTACAGGTACCAGCTGACCCACCCCTCGGGCTTAGCTCTCAAAGCACTGGTAGAAAACACCTCACAGCTCAGACATCAGAACTGCTGGCTAACATGGTTAGCAAAATCTACTCCTGTTTGTTCTTAACTTTTCAGAATCTACAAAACTTCATCTGAGTCATGCATGCACCTCTTTGCTGAATCCAGCAGGATGCCGACTACAAGCATTACAGCAATGAAGCCTGCCACATAGCCCAGCTTTTACATTACCCCAGGGTACTCAGAAATTGCAAGGAAGTGAACATTCATCTCAAAAACAATACCCTGAAGTCAAGTAATCCCCAAATAATTGGTCACTAGCCTCCCAAGCACTTCTAGCCCTTTTCCTCTCCATTTGTTGCAACAGACAAAGAAGAAAGAATCTAGTTTTACAACACATTAGACCCAAGTTTTATTTAGTCATCTGCCTCCAAAGATGTGATAGCTAAAGGTATCAATAAGGTATCAGAGCACATATTAAAGCATTTACAGCTCTTCCCCTGAAGCTTTGCTAGAAATCAGCTTCCTTGGATTACTAGCCTGGGAACACAGAAACAGCGAGCTAACAGTCACCAATTAGTGCCAAGCCTTATTAAAAATCTGAGGCTGTTGTAAATCACTTGTTACAAATGTTTTTAAGCAATTGCCTATCATTATGACGAGAGTTTCATGAGTCCCCAAGTGTGTTAATTAATGCTCAGGCTTTGGAGGAAAGCCAACAGAGTCATCTCCAGTGGAATGCTTGTGTCAGCCACACAATGCATTAAAGCAGGGATGTGTGACTTAAAAACCCTTTGCTTCTACCAGTCTGGCACGGGGTCTTCAAGACTACTTTCTCCAACGTCCAGTTGACTAGCTGCCTATTGAGTCTTCAAAGCTTCCATGCCTTCAGAAATGGTGCCTTCTCAGAATTCAACGTGCAAGATAAAAACAGAACAGGCAACATTTTAACACTTTCTCTACAGAAAGAATAGACTTTAAATGTGACCATATTGCCTTTTAAGGCAAATCCTTCAAGTTTTCACTTGGTCACAGGCAGTATCTGACTGGCTATGGAAAAGCTAAAATCCAATCTGTAACAAATCACTTGTAGTGATTACTCTTGTCTTCAACATCTGTCACCAACAGACATTTCAAGAGCACAGAAAGCATTTTTAACAAAACCTTGGATTTATACGAAGCCCAGGTTGTATTTCAGATCTTGCTTCACAGAAGAAAAAACACTACAAGTTTCTAAAGTTACTTTCTGCCAAGTTGAGAGTAGAATAATTAGAGACACTACAGAAACACCTGGAAGGCAGGCAGAACTCATTCTGAAGAGCCAGTCCCATCAATAGCCATGTTTTTTTTAGCCTGCATTAAAGGTCTCTCCATTTCATGTCATCAGTCCAGCCTTTCCCCAGTTTCAGCAACAAAATATACTCAGACATAAATTCTGAACTCTGTGCCAAATCACAGTAATTCTGAAACTGTGCCAAAACGAATGTGGTTTAGCACTGAAGCATTTCAGACAATGTGAAATCTCCAACTGTAGAACAATTAGCAATACAGTCTCATCTTTTCTTGTTTTAACTCTCTATAAAGAGTAATGAAAGCAGCAATCAAAAGTACGCAAGAAAAGCTACAAAGATCCCCCCCGACAATGAAAATATAAATGCTCAGACACTTCAAATGACCCAAATAGGACTAAGTTTGCAGGATAAGCAAATGATGTTTGGATACCATATTGACAATAAAAGGTAAATTACATTAGGACACCAATTATGGATATGAAACAGAATTAATATAGTTGCCAAGTACTACTCAATGTTAACTTTGAGCTTAATGCCCATACTTGACAAACCAGAAAGGCAGCAGTTTGCTGAGAAACTCAAAGCTGGGACAAAAGAATAAGTAACAACTTCAAAAGACAGCTCCTTAGGAGTATGAAGTTATGCCTCAATTAAGGCGACATCTGAATCCCAAGCATTTCTAGTAAACAGTAGCTAATAGAGAAATTATAGACAAGATATTGCAAAGATATTACAGATGAACAAACCCCAAGAAATCAGGTGACAAATCTGACGAAAACTACTTTGGATAGAAAGATTCATTTTTCAAAGAGATTTCGGAAAGAAAAAATAGCTATTAACATACCAAATCAAAGAAAGGATTGGGAGTTTTAATCTAAAACTTGGTAACATTAACAAGGATTAACCAATGAAGGCTGAGAGAGACACACTAAGAGACAGTACCAAATAGCTGTGCTGTACTTCACAAGAGAGTTGACTGCAGGCCCAGCTGGCCAGATAGACTTTTGGCACTCTTCAAACTTATACTTGACTTTTTCCTTAATCACTTTCAGTTTGCAGAAAGCTAGGAGGAAGAGACAGGGTCAAAATCATGTTTTTTATCCCTAGGGTCCAGGAGCAAAACAAGGGACAGACAGACTTTCCATTCAACATCACAACTTCGCCACTCTTCCTGATAAACTGCCGAAAAGTGAAAAATGGCGTGCAATAAATGGCAGGTATTTCACAAGCTTCAACACGAGCTAGAAGAAAACTGTTCTCTTCCCACCCTTTACAATACACCATAAAATTCGGAAGGGGTGGAGACAATTGGGAAGAGTAGGAGAGAGGTACACATTCCTCCAAGCTTAAGTATTTTTATTAAGTACTAGCTATCTGGGCGCTCTCCTGGCAGCGGTCAACTTACTTAATGTTAACAGCTTTTGAGACCAATAACATTCCGTGAAGAACAGTTGGTTGGAACTTAGAACACCTCAGCCAGCCACCAAATGTGGTGCTATTCTACACAAGTATTACTCTACATCTAATATC
>Ga0181612_174793_pt1 | contig 11258 bp, 5 predicted proteins | sample HoacroProtozoa21_FD_119630 | JGI IMG/M metagenome (GOLD analysis project Ga0181612, IMG submission 119630) | Hoatzin crop microbial communities from Cojedes, Venezuel. Combined Assembly of Gp0051906, Gp0051904, Gp0051908 | reverse complement strand
GGAATGGCCAAAACAAGGCTTCATACTTTCCTTACCTAACCTAGAAATTCCATTTAAGACAGGTTTAATTTTCTTTGCACTTCTATACTGGCCCTATTCAGTGATCTCAGATATTGTGTTCATTCTGCCTCAAAGTTGTAAATAAGGAGTATATCCTCCCCCTCCAATCTGTTCTTTCAGTCAAACCTTCATTTGAGAGTTCTGTCTCAACTTTCTTCTTCAGGATCCAAATTTTAGGCTTTTTCTTTCCCACTAGTATATACATATGTCACAGATATTCAACTTTAAGTTGTACTGCTCTAAAAGTAAATAAGTCCTACTATATAGATGGACAAAACATTGAAGAAAAATATATTGATCCTCAGAATTCTTTTTTATCAATGTGACAAAGCTGTCATTATTTCATCATTGCATGTCCCATCTTACGTCTTAGGATAATTTTTTTTCAGAATTTTGTGTTAAAAAGAGCATTAGATTTGCTTTACAATCATATGATTGGAGAAGGCTATGCAGTCTTGGTACATTGACCTCAACGCCCAAAAGACTGTTCATGTTTAAATGTTTACATATTTGAATTTTGATAGTTTCCCTAACTTTCTGTAAGGCATTTCTTAAGGCACTTGAGTTGCTGACATACTTCTTCTTGGGAGTGCTTCACCAACAGACAGAGAGGAGCGGGTCCTTGGCGGAGAAGATACCACAAGAACACAACCTGTATTGCTCACTACTCTAACACCTTGTAAAGCACCCAGTTGTGGACACTCTTGTGTAACTGAGGAGATTCAGTTACTGACTCCCATTTTGAGACCTCCGCCATCTGGACAGAATCCAAGTGCTACTTTTCCATTTGAGAACATAGACCAACTATGTAACATTTGTCCTAAGAGCCAAACCCACAATCCAGCTATATCTACATAGGATCTAGTTCCATCTACCACCATAAGGTAGACATACCACTTCTCAGAAAAAACACACTGTGATTATGAGCAACTGCGCTTCCGTGTGACCTTTTCAAGCATACAGTTTCATTTACTTAAAGAAGAAAACAAAGATAATCGGAGAATCCTTTAGAAGTAGCAGGTCTAAATACAGGACTTCAAAGCCCATTCATCTTGAAAGCACTGAGGGCCCAGCAGTCAGCAAGAAGACAGGAATATTTCCTCTTCCTTCAAACTGTTCTTGCAGACAATTTCTCCTTGAGTAGGCTGTCAAAAATGGAAAAAAGTATACGTATTTACTTTAGCTCCTTCTGTTCTATACCTTCAAGTCTGCCTGTCAGACAAGACCCATCAGATGACCACAAAACCCTGCTGGACAAATCCGTTGACCAAGTGATCTGTACAGTTCTACTTCATTTCATAGAAACTAACTCCTTCCTCTGTGACCACAATGTTTCAGCTAGCTGAACAAACCAACCTATATAGATAATTCCAGTGAAATTTTAGTTCACTAAAAAAGTGAAACACCATGGGAAAACAAAGTATGACTGTACAACTGTTACAGACAAAACAGAGATGGAGTCTGCAGCTAACTTATGTATACCTTATAGCATCAACCAGTATCAATCAACTACATATTGCTAAATGCACAAGTCATCACAGATATGAGCTTATGTGTTTGTACTTGAAAACCAAATGCAGAAAAAAAACCCCGAGGACATATATGACTATTGGAGATATTAACATAAAACTGAGATCCCAAAGGGAATTTCATAAGCCCAATGATAGAAGCAGCAGCATATATGGTACAGTGACAGTTCTCATGAAGGAAGACTGCTTATTAACTGCTCTATTGTACCTTGAAGAGGAGCTGCCAATCAACCTTTCTTTCTTTAAAAATTGTAGGAAAGGTAAAAGAAGACACAGCTTTCTTGCAATAGCAAATTGAATGTGCAGATCCAAGCTTCTTGCTCTTTTCATGGGAATCGATCGTAGTATAGCTGTGAAATAGCAATAATGCAGAAGAATTTGGAAAGTGGCAAGCAACCAAGCACACAATGTAGCCCACTTTTTTTTGTAATACCTGTACCTAGATGAATAAGAATACTTAATGTCAGAATAGGCTAAAAAAAGCAGGCTGTCAAATGCAAAGTTATCCTATTCAAGAATTAGGAATGCAGAACTTGGAAAGAGCCATATTGTCCTGCAGACAAAAAATACAATGGTTTTGCCTGCCATGGTATCAGTAAAAAATTGCTCAATTTTATAAAGTTATTTGTGAAGTTATTTTTAGCACATTGTGGTGAAAAATATTTTTCATTGTCACTGAACTATGTTTCCATGGAAATCTTCTCACTAAACTCCTGTTTTATTTGCCCTTACACAGAAGAACAATTCTTTTAATGTCTAGTTTTATGCTTACAATCAGTTTGGAAATTTCACTAAATTCCTTAGTGGTTCTATGGACAGGGCAGGAGAGAAGGAAGAAGAGAGGAAGGGAGGAAGGATGGGAGGGGAGAAAGGCAGGAAGAGAAGAAGAAGAAAGGGAGTGAGGGAGGCCTTCTGCCTCTGAGTGACACTGATTAAGCTCCAACGCCCTTCTGCAATCTCCTTAAACGAAAAAAAACAAAGGTGTGTCTATAACTAAGCAGTCTTCTCTGTTCTAAAGCTATATGTAAAGAATAACCTAGCTGGAATTAAAAAAGCAAGCAAATAGGTAGCAGCTGAAAGAAAACATTGAACTGAGTAAGCAACGAGATCCTGGAATTCAAGAAAATGCAGAAATTAAAAGTGAAGCTTTAAAGACAGGAAGGTCATAGAGCTAATATAAGGCATATCAAGTAGATTTTTTACATAAAGGCTTGACCCCTTTCCTCCTTAATCTGGTTTTGTTTACTGAGACTAGAAAATCCTGCAGGTTGATAACTTCCAAAGACTATGGGGTTTCAAGTACTTGCTATACCTTGAAGTGCTGTAGAGCCAAAGAATGATAGTACTGGCAGGGTTCAACAGCCTCAGCAGAGGGTCAGGATTCATTTGTCACACTCGCGTCCAAAAGCTGGGAGAAGAATATTCCTTATCATAGACAGAACTATGTGGTAAGCATCCGAAACACCAGTGTGCACCAGCCTAAAAGAGGGGACGAGTCTGTCTCTTGCTGGGTGGAAGATTCGTGCCTGTATGCCAAAGTCTGTTCCCCGGTATGTACTGATCAGTCAGACTGCGTCTCGTGCAACTGAAATGCTGGGGCAAGGGTGGAAACTTTTGGCTGTGAACATTTTTAATGCCTTAAAACACAGGAAAGTTACACAGAGAAAACAACTGTATCAGGCCAGGGATACATACGCTGTTACAGGATATATTTCTACGTTTCACTAGCTGCAAGTTCCTTCCTGTGTTAAGGTGCTTCACTAGTGTAAATGTGATTTCCATATTTCTTTTTTTACCCGAGACTACACATCACACAAGACATTTAATTTAAAAAGTGATCTAAAAGGGTTTCCAACAAAATCTTTGGCAATTCAGAAAAATGATCAAGAAAATATGGATTTTTTTTCAAATTAACAAGGAAATGAAACAAGAAATTAAATGAACCAAAGACAATATATCACAAAACAAGTGACTTGAGAAGTGCCATTTAAATTGGAAGTAGTATTTCACAGGTAAATAGTAACTGTCTTAAACTGCATGTAATAGAAGTGCTAAAGTCTCATGAGTGAGACTTCTTTTTTTTCTTCTCTGTTTTAAATATATGATGAAAAGTGACAGGGCCATTATTTGTGTGGAAATTATGAAGTGTGCTGATCAGTTAAGTATGTAATAATGAGGTTATGAATTCCCAACATTCTGACAGAAATTTAGGTGTCTGAAAAAGCATTGCAGAGATGTGGCTATGAATTTTCCCTTGAGCTTCTTCTTTCATTTATTTTTTTTCCTATGATAACTGAACATATGGAGATTAATTTAAGTGTGGGAGTGACAGTGTGGATGCCTAATTAATTGCTCCAGAAAATAAAAAATGTTTCTGCCTTACTCATAGAGGCCATTTGGCTGAAGTGGTGGCTTGCATTATCAAAATCTGGATGTAATATGCACTGTTTGATGCAAAAACTGAACAAAAGGCAGAAAAATATAGTTAAGAACCTGGCTTAGCCATTAGTCAGGATTCAAGCTGGAGTGGGTAAGCTGTGCTGTCACATATGTGTGTTGGTTACTGCTTGTAAGTTACTGAAGAACTACAAACATGAATAGGTACAAGTAAAAGAGCGATGAATTTATAAATAAACTAATGGTATGGTCAAATAGACATACAGGTGAGTTTTCTTTCTCACCTTAGCAAAGGACATTTTCCAAAGAGGTAAGGCTGAAGCAGAATGTCTTTTGGTCCCCTCTTATGTCTCAGATAGATACTGGATTTACTTTTCCAAGATTTTGGGCTTTATGCTTTGTTAATTCCAGCCTTATTTTTCCCTACCACAAGCCTCCCCATAGCATAAGCAATCCAGAGGATAATTTTATGAAATGCATTTCCTGAAAGCACTTCAATGTCGTGTTTCCTTTACTACAGGGTTTTTTTCTGCAGAAGCGCTGATGGACACTGTCATTAGACTGTGTGCAAGTCCCCTCTTCCAAAGGGAATAGGCTCAAAGGACTTTCAAGCTATTACGTGAGGAAAAGGTGTTTTGTGGCTAAAGCATCTCCAACAACAACAAACCAGGAGAGAGTGCCTCTGAAAAACATATCCGAAATATGCGGCGGTCTCTGTCAGACAGACTGTAAGGCTGATGTAAAAACTTGGTTGTGCCACAGCACTTCAGACCATTATACAAGTGGTGCCTGATTATAGATTGGATGAGTAGACACTGTACTACAGACAGAACTCTTGAATGACTACATAACACAGTAGCGAGAGACTACATACCTTAGTAGTAAAAAATCACACAACTTATAAAATACATTGGGTACAATTAAACGAAGACAACCATCCACCAAAAACAGAAACTGGAATTCTTCTCCTTTGAAGTGTCTCATCATTATCCTGCAGAGGCATAGTCCTCATAGGTTTATACTGGCTATGAAAGACAATTTATATCCTGTTCAAGTCTTCATGGGCAACACTATTTTTTCTTCTGTGTTTTCCATTTCCAAAGGACATCACCCAACAAATCAAATGTTTTGAACCTTACAAGCCTGGCATCAAGCATCCAGAGCTCAGGAGAACATTTAAGTGTGCGTTAAATGAGAGGATAAAAGAGTGTGATGAAAAGGCAAACAGTTTCACCTAAGAATGGGCAGGAATTCAGTGGACAAAAAGAAAAGGATGTATCATGGAAACCTTTTGTATGGGTAAAGCAAATTGTTTAATTGCAAGGTGATACTACCATTAAATAAGGAGTAGCAATTATATCAAACTATATTCATAAAATATATCCCTGTTATTATCTTGTAAAATGAAATTTAATGAGTGAACAATACATGAAGCTTAAAGTGTACCAAACGATAACAAAGGTCTCTGTGTATTAGATTTTATCTTTAAAAGTAAAGATTGTAAACTTCATTAAGGTGAGTAGAATTTTAAAATTTAGAGAACAAAAAGATCTTATACACTGTTGATACATATTTTCTTTCACTGTATCATCTGTTTCTCGAAGCAGTATTAAATCCATTGTCAGAATAAATATTAACTATGGAAGAAAGCAAATATCGAGAAGACAAGAATAAACGTGGATACCTTTTCCCCAGCTGTTGTTTAGATGATTAGAAGCTTGATTTTGCCATGCTCATTCTGGGTGAATACTGCTTTATTTATTTAGCTACTAAACTGGTACTATCTGGCATTTAGTGAATTAGTTTTTCTGAAAGCTGTTGCATTGATAGTCCATTAGAAGGCCATTCCCTTTACAGCCACAATAAAAAGTTAGCATATTGTCTTATCAGTGTACACAAACATTATTTTAGCTCATCTGAATCCTCATGAACCTTTGATATGTCTTCCACAGTTTACAAAAATATCACCTTTTACTCCTTCTTGCATTTGATTTTGATAACATGAAACTTCTCCTTCTTCAGGGAAACCTGACTATATTTTAAACTTATTTTTGGACTTTAAGCAGATAAATCATAATTAATGCATAGAATGTATCATGGTATAGGGACACTGTAGAAGAATAAAATTAAAGCACCAAATACTAAAAATTATTTTTCCAAAGACATTTAATATATAGCAAAATATGGTAATTATTCTGTAATTGTTGTATTAAACAGGTCCTCCAGTCATCAACTTAATGTACATTATTTAGAGATAACAACAGAAAAGCAAGCCAAAAATAGAGGACAAACAGAGGAAGTATTGTATAAGAAGCATAAAGAAACTTCCTGAGTCATGTTTAAAAACAAAATAAAGCAAAAAAAAAAACCTCGTGTGACTAAAACGAAGTGGAAACAAACCATGCTATCAATGTTAATATAGATTATAGGTATAAAAATGCAATATCTGTCTTAAACACTAAAAAAACACTTTGAAACATAATTTAGATATACTTGGATTTATTACACCTCTTATTTCACAGATGATTCAAAACACAGATGAAAAGAATTGGAATAGAGGTGAATGCATTTTCTATAATTAATTCTTTGTATTTTTGTGCTCAGTTTTTAATTCCTATAGACTGAGAGAGTACCTCTAAAGACAGACCTGAAAAATAGGAGATGGCTAGATTGCACCTCTCCGTGAATGAGTATCTAAGATACAATGACTCAGAAGCTCATGCCTGAGATCCATTACCTTTCTGACTTCTCCTTACTCCGAAGAATTAGTAAAAGTCTTTCTGCTATAATAGGTCAACATACACAAAGTGGTAGCTGAGTAGGGATGTATAGAACCAGGACTTCATTGATTAATTTTCTTCCTTCCTCCCTCCCTCCTACCACTTCTTGGAAGAGGTGAACACTCTGCAAAGTCATTCATCCTTTCCACACAGTGGGCCACAGGTGAAATCTGGGAAAAGCTGAACAATGAAATAAACTGGACCTGCCCAGTGATTTCTATTTTAAAAATACATGCTGATCCTTATAACCCTGCTGAAAATTACCCACACTATGAGGCTTCAGATCGGATATTTCTTTGATGTATTTCAGGAGTGCAATAAAGTTGAAATATATTAAGAAAAAAACCCATTCCTTATTCTCATAACAACGGAAAATAAGTGCACATGTTTAAATTTTCAAAGGAGCAGACTGGAGTTCTGGCAAATGCTTTTTAATATTGCAGATAGGAAACAATGACTATACTGAGAGAGATGCAGAAACTCCCTGATACAACGCAAGCAATGTATTTTCATGAGTTCCTTTAGGCAGTTTATGTCCTAAACCTGCAAAGGCATGCACAAGTTAAACTTAATCTACATACATGTTTCTCTTTGGAGCTTGCAGTAGGACAATAAAAAACCCTCATCTAATATAGGTATGAGATATATATCATATTCATTGCTTTCTCTCACATAATTTTATTGACTTTGGTCAACCATAAAGCCAAAAATAAAATAAGAATACATTCCAATGTGCAGAACACATTGAAGGAGAAAATAGAAATGTTGTAGTAAGCTATTCAAAAACCCTACCCCTCAACCTGAAAGAAAAAAATTTGAGGGAAGGCAAAAAATCATGTGTTCTTACCTATCTCAGTATTATGTCAACAATGAGAAATGCCACACACCAAAAGTACTGCAGTATGGAATAAAAGTAATGTTGCAGCTCCATCTCTGAATTTCCTGGCATTATGGGTTCAAAAGAGGTACTTTATCTTAGCTTTACTTGTCTGCCAATTTAATGTTTCAAATAGTTTTTTATCTAATTTAGAAAAGAGGAAAAGATCAGGGGGAAAAAACTTATCTTCACAACACTACCTGTTTTCTGGTTTTAGAGGTCTTAAATAACTCTTTCATTTCTCATGGTTAACATCCATTGTTTACCAAGAAGAGTTCTGGTTCCTTTTTAAAAAAAAGAACAAAACTTTGTATGGTTCCCATATAAACCCACCTTTTTCTAAAATGGACATTTTTGCTCATCTTCTCAGCAAAATTAAAATGGATGAAGATATGCACAAGGAAAAGATCAGTAATAAGGAAAGGAACAATTTTGGTTTCAGTAACAAGCTGGATTTTCTAATGCCAACAGAATTTATGGGCATTTTACTGTTGGTTTATAATTTTTAATTTTTTATTATTTTTGCTAAATGTAATATTGGTTTAGAGTTTAAGGTGGACATATGTTTAGATAACAGTTTCCTTCTAAAGCAAGTTTTCTTCATGTATATGTATGTTTTTATATTTATTTATACACTTCAACACCCTATTTTTGAGGGGGATTCTTGACACTTTTCCGAGTGCTGACATTTCCCTGCACCTTGGCAGAGCATCATGGACTTCCGCAGAACCACATAAAGGTGGAAGGCAAGCAAACATACAGTGATCAGAAAGTTCAAAGCTGAAGTCTCAGTGTCACTCAAGTCTCAGCGTCATTTTCAAAACAGGCTGTGACAGTGCTGGCAATTTGACACTGCATCTCAAATCTTATTCTTAAGAAACTCCAGGATGGGACCCACACTCACCGCTGGCTGGTCTAGCAACAAAGAATAGAGTCTCAGGGGAGTTTAGTCTAAACCGAGTCTACCAGGAGTACAACCCACCAGCTTGGTGGAATTCAAGACAGAAGCCGTGTCCTGCAAGCCTTCTGCATACCAGTATCCCTCTCCTCACAGATAGCTCCACTGGACTCAGACCTGCTCTGCTCAGGTCGTTACTTAAGATCACCTCATTTACTTCACAGAGATTATTCACCTCAATTCAAGTTTCTGTGCTCTAATTACTGAAAGTTGTTAGCAAAAGTTGCACTCATTAAACAAGTTGCATTCATTAAAAATCACTGGCTAAGTATAGTTTTAAAACCTGGTTTTCCCAATGTATTTTTCTACTTTTGGCTTCTTGGCTTACATTCTCCAGTTCAGTGGCCACTTAAAAGTAACAGCTGGTAGATTAAGAGCATCCAAAAAATCACACAGTCTGAAAGAGAAGCTTATCTCACATACCCACTTGCTAAACTTCTAAGAGTTAGACATTTAAATTTAAACTACTCACCCTTGTTTGCCTCCAGAATTAAAGGAGAGGTATAGACAACTGCAGAATTATCCTAAACATTAAACTTGGAATGACATATATTGCCTGCTGGAGGCTGCGTCTTCTCACCATTGACTATAAAAGGAGCCTAGGGTTACCAGTACAGGTATCCCTGTGTCCTTTTTAAATGTCAATATGAAGACGAATCCCATCCTACTGACAAGAGGAGAAATACCACACAACAACAGCACAAACTGCAAATTCATCATCTGATGCATTAGTTCCATGGGATGTTCTTGGGGTTGGGTTGGCTTGGGTTGGCTTGGGTTGGCTTGGTTGGCAGGAAGTGTGGGAAAGGTGTCACTTGGGGGAAAAAAAAAAAAAGCTGAACCAAAGGAAAAGTGAAGGAGAAGGTACATAAAGGGAAAGGAGGCAAAGGGTTTTATGCAAAGGAACAAAGGGAGTGGAAGAGTGTGGTTCAGCACTTTGGTGCAGGGCTGGGCAAGTCCTGAAGAAAGATCTCTAGAAGATCCCAAATGCTTACCTCAGTTGTTTCCAAAACCTCAATATGATGAGACTGAATCCTTGATTGGTTCACCTCCGCATTTTCCCTATGTACAGCAGAAAAATACAAACACTTGGGTCATCTTCATCATAAAACAAAAGTCTCCCCTCTAGTGTTTTTAGTCCAGAGCAGACAATGGGGAGAGGCGATTTTGGCTGAGCTTGATTTAAACTTCCCATTACGAGCCCTTCTGCACCAACCTGTAGAGCAAGTATTCCTGTAAAGACTGATTCATTAACAGCAAGTAAATATATGTCTTCAATGTATACAGCCAAAAACTGCACAAATGTGCTAGCGTAGTGGTTGTCAGACACTTTGGACCAGTGGATTATCACCAGCCCATATCATTTCTGAAAACTATTACATATGCTGTCAAGGACATCTCATACATTTACTCCTGACTATAGCCCCACAGACCACCTGTGGGCCCTTTCTGATATGCTGGTGGACGGTTCTCTGTGCATGGCTTGCAGGTCAAAAGCCACCACTGGGGCTAGGGGCTTGAACGTGAAAGGCACCGAGAACTGGCTGGAAGAGTGAAACAGATCTGGTTGTTTTTAACAGCAAATAGACTAAAACACGAAAGATAAACAAAATTAAGACTTATTTTAAATCTAAATTGAATAGATGTCAAAGCCTTTTATGTGGATTCATTTTTAAATCCCTTGTAGTAATCCAAGCTATTTTTAGTAACATAGGTGTCAGTTTTAGTAATTATTAGGCATGTGCAGCTCTCACTGAATCCAGTCAGAACTGAAGATAACAAAATTGTCAATGTTTGGACTGCTGTCATGTACAGAATGTTTTTATGTCTTTTAATCCACTTCTGTCCTAAACCAAATTGCCTTTATTGCTGCGTAACATGCTGTAGCCTGAAAATAACCCACAGTCCTGTTACTCGATGTGCCCATAACATGATGTATTTAAACTCTGGTAGTTCAATACAAGGCTGCTATGCTATCCAATTGATAAAAGGGAACTTAGGGAGAGGAAAATACTATTGATCTTTTCTACTAGTACATAATAGAAACATAGTTGATGCCACAAGAACTGAGTTAATTTTCCTCGATTTTATGAGCTAGCAAGAAACATTCTAAATTATCTTTAGAAGTTTGTTCCTACTCACCTTAATATTTATAGTTGTATTATTACCTGATAATAGAGACAATGCCCTAGTCAAGACTTTGCTCTTTTGACTGCCCATAATCTACACTTAAGCACTCTAAGCGTACTTGATTTTCCCTATACACAAGTATAAACATTTTTAAGTAATGCTTTTACTATAATTTATACTATGAAGAGTGATTTATTTTAAGACTTTGATACTAGATATTTTATAGCCACACCTTTTCACAGATATTCAAATTTTCACCTTGACAATCTTCAGATCTGTTATTTGTAATCTGGAAACGATTATTCGTGAATAAGACTTGCAAGGCTGAGCCTAGAGTTTTAAACTACGCATGTGAAATAAGTCATTCTTAATATTTTTTAAATTGCAGTTTTAGGTAAAGTGGGATATTTTTCTTAGTATCTTAAAAACAGCCAGGATGATTTAGAGCTGTATCTGATGAACAAAGAAAACAAATAATTTACTCAAGCATATTCTGGTCATTGTTTATCATTTGAATGATTTATTCT
>Ga0181612_161948_pt1 | contig 11258 bp, 7 predicted proteins | sample HoacroProtozoa21_FD_119630 | JGI IMG/M metagenome (GOLD analysis project Ga0181612, IMG submission 119630) | Hoatzin crop microbial communities from Cojedes, Venezuel. Combined Assembly of Gp0051906, Gp0051904, Gp0051908 | reverse complement strand
TCTTCAGGCTACAGAAATATGCATTTATACGAATAAGCACTGAGAGGTTGTCTCTTGGGTAAGTAATGCAGGTTCAGTAGTGTATAATGGTTTGGGACTTTTTGTTTTCTTATTTTTCTTTCTCCTTGAAGACCAGGTTTTTTAGTTTAACTCTTTCCATAGAATTGCCCCTAATCCTGTGCAACAACAGCCTGTGTGTGTTCCTAATCTCTTCCTAATCTTTATTTTTTGGCATGGCCATATAGAAGATGGATATGTTCTCCAGTCACTGTCTATCTGCAGAATAGTTTAAGGCAGTACTTTTCATCATGCTTGTGAAACACTTTCTTGTAAGCTTAAAACCTGAGTAGGCCCAGGAGCAGCACAAAAGCAATAGAGGCAATTATTCATAAAATATTTTGTTCGTACTATAAAATAACATTGGAGTCACGTAGGCTTTCTCTTTGGGTTGACTACATAAATGCTTATGCTACAAATGTCCTGTCAGGATTGTCGAGGCAGTGGCAATCTCTGTCTTTGGAACAAAACATCTGTAGAGAAGTATGGGTTTCTGTGCTGTTTAATGCTTTACAATGCTAGACAAAGTGGTAAACTTTCTGGTTCTCATTCCAAAAGAAATATTTTGTGAACCAGCTCTGAAATTTGGGATATGTGGTGTAGTTTGTTGGCATGAAAAATGCATTTTCTCCATTAAGCTGTCGTGTTTTCTGCTATGCAGTAGACTTGAAGCAAGTTTACAGGAGAAGTGGTAGTCTCGATGGAAATTCATTATGCTTGCAGCAGCAGGAAACATGAATGTTCTTCCACATATTCATGCTGAATTTTTCTTTAGAATAACTTTATTTCTTTTAATAAATTAGAGGAAAAACTGATCGAAATGAGAGGTTACAAATTACATCTCTATGTGAAAATATTTAATCTTCAGAAGTTTTTCTTTTACTTCTGGTATCTCCTTCTATGAAGTTATGGGTGCTTTTCCCTTCCTCACACCGAAAGGAAAACCTTTGCAGCTGTGTTTATCTTCTGGCCAGCTCCCATTGCTTTTCATCTTAAATCTTCAGGTATGAATGCTAATAATGCTAATACAGTTTTTAATAAGCATCTATCCAAATAGCAGAGTGTTACATTTCAGAATAGAAATGGAAGCTTGAACAGTAACAGAATCTGAATTGTTATTTTCCTTGCTTCCCCGCACCCCTCATCTGAAAATCAGGTTTGGGATACATTACTAAAGTCATTGGGGTCAGCTTAAGTCTTGTTCCCCGTAAACTGTAGTAGTTCATGAAGTGCAAGAAAGTATAATTGCTGGTGATGCTAACCTGCGCATTTTCACCAGCATGGTATTAATTTTAAGTCATTTGCATGACTAGATCAGTGGTAATCATTTGATGATAATTTTTGATTTGCAGTAGTTGTATGATAATGAAGACAGTGCGTCTCGTGGGTACTGCTCTGGAGATATTTCATGGTCTGTTTTTAGGGATTTTTATATGATTTGATCAATTACATTATATGGTGATAAATTTATTCTGTGTAATGTTCGCATGCTTAGAGCACAGACTGTAAGTCAGAAGCCATACATTTTCATCAGCTTGTTTGAGCAAGTGACTACTTTGTTTCACCAACATAAAGTTTGAATAAAGCATTCCCTTATTTCTTTACACTCAGAAAAATTTAATTGAATTATTAAGCTTGTGCAGTTTGAGAATTGCCAACAAGGGTGATGATGCCCAAAACAGTTGTCTAGAAAGCATGCCTAAGTAGTCAAATGCTCAATAAATTTGGAAATTAATTAATGGTGTGGAATCCTAGTTTATGAACGATGATGATTAATGTCAGAAGAAAGTCTGGTTCTCTAGTTCAGTAAATACAGTGCTGCCTTATTATAAGGTAGAGGATCTGACTAGCTCAGTAACCAAATTCTAGGTGGAACTGCCTCTAGGTGAGATGCGCTACCCTTTGTCTGTTTGAAGTGTGATCAAAGCTGGTTCACACCATTAGGAAAACATTAGTCCCCAGTCAATCTTGAGTACAATAGTCAGTGAGAAGGACCTTGTGCTGCCTAGAACCATTGAGTAATTTACATCGCTAAGGACCAAGAATAATTTTCCTGGAGCAATTAGATTTACTGAGTTGAACTTTAAGGCAGTAGGAGGTCAGTCACACAGAATTTGGAGTACTGGGATATGAAAGACAATCTTTCAGAAATGAATAATTACCTACAATGCAATGAAATTAATAATATTGTGGTAGATTGTGCAAGTGTGATCTGTTCCTGTTGGCCAGCCTATTGCAGAAAAGTTTTGTTCAGAGTTTGGAAGAGCAAGAATCTTGGTGTAAGGGTGGAAATCTATGGGTTCAGTAGTTTTATGTGATTCAGTAGATGGGTCCTGAGAGTGCTCCATAGCAGAGTGCTATGTGTATGTCTCTTCTCATATATATGTATAAAATTTTTGGCATTCAGTGCCAAACGTTTATATCGTCCATTACTTTTGTATTTGAGATGGTGACCATAATTGTAATAGTTTTCATTATTCACCATGATCATATTTGTAAATATATGTGTGTATATATATTTATTCTTCATGGTATACATATTTATGATGGTTTTAGCTAGAGATCAAGGATACCCTTAATTGTGAGGAATAGTTGATCTGGGAATCAACAGACTAGAGAAACCAGTCAAATTGCTAGTAAAAACTTGTCTGTGATACGGGCTCAACTTATCAGTCTATTACCAGTCAAGTTAGAAATGAAGAAAAGTAGAGTTGTATGTGGAACCTTTGACATTTGCCAACTTGAAGCTTCGCTGTCAGAAAAAGAGTTGCCAGTTGGAATAAACAAAAAGCGTTTTTCAGGGCTGATAAAATGTGTTGGAAGTGGCAGCTAGATTAAAGCCTCCACATCAAAATGAATGCAGAAAAAGCTCTTTTCAGGACTAAAGAGGAGATTCAAGTTGTCAGCAGCCAGTCTGAGTCTGGCAAACAACGTAAAACACTTAGGGCTAGAGAACTTTAATTAGAGCTCTCTTCAGGCTAAACAAAAGTTCTTAGTCTTCATCCTTGATAACTCACTGATTGGCTTCTCTCGTACCAACAAATATTGGTGTTAACTTTGACAAGAGTTCATGTGTGTGTGACATACAATCAAGTCCTGTATTGTTATCTGAGCAAAAAAATTGGGTCTTGTTGGGTGCAGTGGATAATATGGGTGATACATTGCAGCAGTGGCTCAAAATCAAGATTGTGGAACTTTTGTTTCTTTGTATTATATGGACACTCTGTTTTATATAAAAGAGCCTTTGAGTAATAAATTCCTTTATATTTTATCTTTCTCTCACAGCAAAATCACTGTATATAATTTTTACTGAAGTTTATTATCCTTATGAAGGGAACTGATCTTGGCAAGTTGTGTAGCTAGATCAGGAGTGTTATTATAATCTATTAGTTTCAGTGTCGAAAGAGTTTTAAAAAAGATAATTTGGTTCAAAAGCATGCTCTTGTGACTTGAAAAATTAATTAGGAATATATACTAACCAGCAGTATACTATAAAATGAGGCATATTATTTATGAAATGCATTAAATTGGATCAGATATGTTTTGGAAACAATATTTTTGTGCTTTGATCAAAATCTGATTATGTTGACCTCGAGTGAAATTATTCATCAATTTTTTTCTTAGACTGTAAGGAAAGATCACTGTTTTCCTCATAATGACTCGGTTTATTTTCCAGATTTTATCTGAATTTTTTCTTAGTGTGTGTTATGTGTACATGATGGTGAGGCTAAAATTTGATATTCAGTACTTTCTTCTTTGAGAATAAAGGGATACCTGTTGTTGCTGAATTGCTGTGATACCCATTGAATTGTAGTGTGTAGTTGTTGCTTTTGGTAGAAGCAAGCTATACTGCATTTGACTAATGAGTGAAAAGAGGTGTTTCGTTTTAGCAAGTCTATTCTATTACGATTAGCTACAGAGATTAAACACTATTTAAAAATGTTTAATTGAATCCAGAACTATAAATACCTACATTATTTGAAGTAACTTTATGTTCTAGAGAAACTGTTTAATGAATTTGTCATATTTGTCATAAGCATGAAGCAAAATGAGTCCTTTTGGAGGTCTGTTTGCCAGTGATTTTTGTGATCCTAGTCCTCTTAGGGAAAGTGTGCAAGTTCCTCAAATACGGAGAAAGCTCTTGAAATCTCTTACCATTTCAAAAAGTAAATAATACTCTTATAAGAATGTTTCTGCTTTAAAATCCTTATGTGTTTTATGTGCAGATTTTAATTCCTTTGCCAGGAAAAGCAGCAGAAAATTAAGAATAACAAGACAACTTCAAGACATAGATTTCTTTCATCTTTTTAAGACCTTTTAGATAGGCAACTAGCAACAGTAGTTTTAATTATATTGCTCGTGTTCTTTGAGTATTTATTTATGGTACTCCTTTAGACTAAGACATCTGAAAAATTCCACTTCTTATTGGAATTTTTTTAAAGATTTGCAGTTTCTTTTCCTTTAAAGTTCATTCCTTTGTCCTCAGTACATTTCCTACACCCCTCTGTTATTTTTAATAGTTCTGCTTAAGGTAATCCCTGTAGAAATCAGTAGGTGTTGTCTCTTTTCTTAATGAATTGATTTTTGTGTTTTATTCATCAGGGAGACAGCTGATCTTTTCAGGATCTTTCCTCTACCCTTTGCTAGTGTAGGATTTCTTAACTTTGATCTGGGTTTTTTTCTGCTTGGCATCATGCTTTCATAGTTTGATTTTTCATGTTTTTTAGATTTTTCTTCACCATGATCTAAGCTTGTTTTCTTGGAGCATTTCAGAATGGAAGTGACAGTAACTCTGTGGATCTCTGCCTTCCACTTCCTTCTTGCTGCTCAGATTAGCCTCACACTGTGCCAGAGGTATTTTAAATTCTGCTTCATTCTGAAAATCTCTGTGACCATTGTTTTTTGATAGCTAAGATATAATCAGTTGTCTCTGGGCCTCACTAAGGTTGGTTTTGAAACTAGTGGGGACCACTGGGCTTTGCAGTAGGCCTTTTGTCCTTCTGTTTTCAGTGATAAATGAAGCGAAAGCTTTTCTCCCCCTGCGGTCCATCTGTGTTGTGTTTGGGAGCATTGTGCTAGTAAGCCAAGGATTTAGAGGGACTCTGAGTTGGCAATATTGAGTAATTCATGGAGGAAGCTCTTCTGTGTTGATGTTTATGAACCTGTCAAGCACTGTTTGCTTGGGTTTGCACTGGCTATTTCCAGGGCAAACTGGGAAGAAGTAGAAGATCGTGAAGATACAGAACTTTATCAACACAAGACATCATTTAACACTAACTTTCACCTCCACCTACAATGGAACAATGGGTGCTCTGTCATCCTTCAGCAGCATTATGTCTCAATTTCAGTGTTCAGCATCTTGTCAGAAAAACGCTGTCTCATTTGTGGTGGAAGGGCTCAGCTCCAGCCTATTTAGAATGCTTAATTACATTAGGGATAGCATCTAATGTTGTGAGATTCCACATCATCCAGGATTTAACAGGTTTATATCTTCCAGTGGGTTTCCAGAGTAAATAGTAGCTAGCATAGATTCCAAAGAACTGATGCAGTGTGCTTTGCTGCAAGAGTAATAAACCCGAAACAAAACAAGTGATGCAGTCACTCGCCACCTCGCATGGGTAGGCCAGTGCTCAGCCAGTTGCCAGGCAAAAGATGGCTAACACACCTAAACTCACCTCCTCACTGTTCAGTTGTTGAGCATGAAGTTGTGTGGCACAGTGTATCTTTTTAGTTAGTTTGGGTCATCTACCCGGTTATGTCTCATCCCAACACCATGCACACACCCAATCTATTCACTGAACGGGCAGAGTGCAAATGAGGGGATGACTTGATGCTGGACAAACACTGTCCAGCAATAGCTGAAACATCTGGGTGTTGTCAGCACTGTTTTGGTCACAAATGTAAAACACAGCACTATGTAAGCTGCTGTGAAGAGAACTAACTCCATCCTAGCCAGAGCCAGTACAATTTCTTACTTCGTCCTTCTCTGCCCCAGCCCTGAGTTTTTAATTTTAAAATGCTTTGTTCAAAGCCAAGAAATAGAAACAGGTTGAGGTTGTAGTTAAATGGAACAAGGATAATAACCAAAGGAAAAAGTCTGTATATTTAGTATCCGAGATTGGTCAGAAGCTAACTCGCTTGACAGATAATTACCTGACAAGCAATGTCTTTGAAATTAAGCTTCAGTGAGGTAGAAAGTAAGTTCCTCAGCTGTTCCCCAACGGTCTTTGGGTGGTCTGTTGGTGTCCAATGCTGGAGCACCCTGTCACCCTGCGGAAGGGATTTTTTTTCATGTGACACATTGAGAACAGGAGGTTACGCACCCCTTTCTATATGAGGTCCTGAGGAGAGAGAGGAAGACTGAGACAGAATAGGAGGGAGCTAGAGCAGCCAAATACAGTTTAAAATAAACGACTTCTAAATTAAAAAGAATGTTAAATACAGATCATCTTCTCAAACCATGGCAGCAGATTTAATTCCTTCCTCCTTTTACCTGATGGAGATGCGCCTGCAGGGCTCGCATCAATTACCTGTCGACATGTGGAAAATGATTGATGAGCTGCCTCAGGCACTGGAGTATACTTTGTCAACCACTCATAATTTATACATCTTATCTCTGCCAGAACAAAAGACAGGACAGCATGCACACTGAAAGGAGAGAAGAAAAGAGGAAAAAAAAATAAAAAGAAAGAAAGGGAAAAAAAAAGGGCTGTTTTGGTTCCAGTATGTAGTAGAAGTTGGTAACGTTCATGGCTATCTATTTGCTCCCTCATCAGACATCTCCTGCCACTTTCTGCTCTGGCTGCCTGGGTTTGCCATGCTATCTGGCCATTCCCTGCTGGAAAGATGCTGACACAGAGAGCACGGAGCAGTCTAGAGTTACATTTTAATTACACTACTATCTACAAGAGTCTCGGGAGCACTGATGTTTGTTCTGACCTTTTGTTTTAATCAGCACTCTCAAGGCATGCTGTTCACTACCACTGGCAGAGATTGATAATTTATACAGTGGGGTCTTCTTAAGAAGCTTTGATTTAGAACCATTATGGAAATCAGATACTTTTACTTTTTCATCCAGGCATCATTTTAGAAAGTACTTCAGATAAGTGAGTCTTACGGTAACAGAGAAACCAAATTTGAACCTTGAGCTCAAAGTGTAATCAAATGCAAAATAATATTATTAAATAGTTTCGAGGGGATAAAATATTATTTGTATTTCTTTGAGGCTTTTGAAGCACTTCCAATGACAATCTATATTGAGGACTTGCTAAGAACTGGCAGATAAGCCTCATGCTCTAGTCTATCTTTTCAGGAATAGCTGTTAATTTAGGGGGAGGAAGGGGGCTTGTTTGAGTGCCAGCCTGAGACAACGTGAACAAGGCTAATTTCCAAAACACCTGCTATTTAATGTCTTTCCAGTGTCTCAAATCAAAAAGGAAAATTCTCTTATGAGTTCTGGAAATTTAATTTTCTTGTTTAATGTGTTAATGAAATGTAATGTGAACATTTCTCCACCAGGAGAAGACAGTACCGTACCTCTTCAGTTCTTGCTGCGTTGGGAACAAAATAAGCCTTTTGGGGGTATTGCTCTGTGTTTGCTTGGGAAGTTGTACTGAAGATGTCTACAAATCGTATGCATCCCAGTGTGTGATCGTAAGCAACTGTGCAGCTCTGAACCCACATGGTACGAGTGAAGGATTGAAAAAAATGTTCAAACAAAAGCAATCTGAGGTGAAAATTTCATGATCCAATGTTTTAGAATACTGGAAGTTTTAGTAAGTGTCCTGTCCTGTACAGCCTGGCGGTACATCAAGTCCAGTGCTAGCACCCCAGTAAGTTTAGTTTGTATAGTCATATTTTCAGGTGCTTCTCTTGTCCTCTGTGGTCATCTTGCTATTTTTAGAGACAATTGCCCAGACACGTCAGGATGTTTTCCAGATTTTTAAGAAACATTCAACTTATGCTTTCTGACGCTGTGTTTCGATATGTCTGGATTGAATTGGGGTTGAGAGACATCTTGAACCTAGCTTATTACGGAAGATGTTGGTCTTGTAGCTCAGCGTTTGAAGAATTTGATGGTGTAACAAAGAACGCTTCTGGATATACACATCGTTTTCTCAGTCACAGTTTTACTTTACACTGTGAAAATGTGAGCAAAGCTTTCAACCACACAGATCCATTCTGCTTGTGGTTTTGACGTTAAACTGCTCCAACACAGCTTTCTTCCTTCTATCATGTTACACATCCAACAGGGGATCAGATTACCAAATCACAAAGAATTAAATTAATTACCACAAGTCCAAACCTGCAGTCACGCAAGGACTTCAGTAACCATGAAGTATACACAATAGCGGCTGGTTGTTTAATTCCCACACGACTATTCATACATTGTTCAAAATGCTCTTAAGGTTTCTCAGTAGGACTGCAAGAAAAATGTGACTCTTGGTATCCTAACTAAGTAGAAGACTTCTCTTTCCTGATAAGAGCGTGTATGTGTTTGTGCTTCCAAGTTACTGAAATAGACCTGAAATTCAGAATTGGTGAATATGGAAGCAAACGAGAAAGAGGTGGTATTTGGAGATAAGTGCTGGGACCCTGCTTAAAGCCAAATGGGTTTCTCTACAGAGTATGAGAAACTGTGATTGAAGAAAGAGCAGCGAAAGTTTTGATCAGGCAGGTCATTTCGATGATTACAAGTAGCACTGTAATGTTGCTGCAGCCCTTTTAGTGAAAATAAAATAGGAATTGCTTATTCAACTTGCCAAACCCATGAGACCAAGAAGTGGTGAGACAGAAACTTACTTTTTCCCAAATTCTGAGGGGTTGTAAGCTTGCTTTGCTTTGTGCTTCAAGACAGAGAAAAATCTGATAAACGTAGCCAGTGCTGAGCCTCAGCCTGTGAATCCAACTTCTCAGCAGAATTTATTAGCTTCAGTATAGCACAAGAGTAGTACATGTATATGACATTTTTGGGTTTGGTGTGGACAAGGTAAGTTCCTTTCTGTCTGTAATGCAGCGTGTAAGCATGTTAGAGTCTTGTTTAAAGAGAGAAACTGCTGAAAATCATAGAACTAACCTGCACTGATCAACATGAAAAAGAATTTCCTACAATGGATATTGCTTTGGGAGACAAGAAGATATGCTACGAAGGCAGTTTAAAGAGACAGCAATTTCCAGTCCATGGGGGCAAGAAATTTCAATGTGGGAGAAAGACTTGTTTCTTCCTTTGCCGTCAGCCTGCTGTATGACCTTGAACAAGATACTTGTATCTGTGCTTTATGCTATTTTTTGTCTCTCTTGTCAAGCTGGATCGTGGGCTGTTGAAGGCAGGGCCTGCAGGCTGTTCTGTGCTTGTGAAGAGCCCAGCGCTGGTGGTATCTGGCCCTGGATACAACGTGTAGGTATTGCTCTAATATGAAAGAATAACGTCAACGGTGTCTTTGGGTAATAACAACGGCACTGCTCCTGTTAGGTACAACAGATAAGTAGCAATCACTTAAAAAACCAAAAAAGGTCAACCAGCTTTGTGAAAATCTTGTCTAATTAGTATGGTTGTAGCTGCTCAGCTATGAAAATAGCACCTGTGTTCCATTTCTGTGCTCTTTCTTCCTTCTGTGCAGCAGTCCTTCATTCTGGGAGTAGTCTGATTTCTCAGGAAGCTAATACTCCTTGCCGGATAATGCCGTGCTTATGACTCTTTATAAAGCACGTATTCTTACCCAGCTTGAATGGTGTTTGAGAGATGGGTGGTACGCCTTCCCATAGTCACCCTTCTGCTTTCCCGACCTCCTGCCCGTCCTCCCGGCTCCCCAAGCCTGCGTCCACTTCTCTGTGGTAAACCACATAGAGGGCTGAAATGGACTTTTATAAAGTCCTTACTTTACTTTTAAGTATTTTATTTCTTCCTAGTGCTGAGCTGCTTTTTTGTTTTTGTTGTTTTGTTTGACAGGCTGCTTGTAGATAGAACAGTTTTCCATAAGGAATTGAAATCATACATCAAATGTATTGTTTTATATGTAAGCCACTTGAGAACAATGAAAGCAGTTGCTGGAACCCAAATACCATTACAAATAGATTTATTGTAGTATGTTTTCTCCCACCTTTTTCTAGAAGTTATTACTTTAATCTTAAGAATTTATGTAAGTAGGCTTGTAGCTTTTATATGCTTTATGCATTCACTTCGGAGACTTTTTAGCTGTTTAGTGGCATGGTGTTTAAAACAAGTGTTATCAAGGAAATAATTTCAGCTTTACATCATTTTTTTTATATTTCCCTCTGAATGCTACATATAAAATACCCAGATGGTAATATAAAAGAGTTACGTTAAATGTCATGGAAACTTATCTTCACAATGCCCTTTAGCTTGGTGCGTTCATCTTAACCTACAAACATCAAGAAGAGATAAAGACGTAATATCCCTTTGTCACAAAATTATATAAAATTTCAATGTCTTCAGACTTTAAATGTATCTAAGAAAAAACTTACTAGAAGTATGTGCAATTAAAGTCATTCCAGCATATTTGTAAAAGAGAAGTAATGCTTTTAAACTGCTTTCCCCTCCTCAGCAAGAACAAAACAGTTTTGAAGTGAAAATAATTCCCAAACTATAATTATGACAAACTAGATCAGATTTTCCTAAGAGAATGCATTTATACATTTCTGTCATTTTAATATTGCGCCTAAATCGGATCTCAAAGGGGGAGAAAGTTATTTACATACTATTGACCCAGAACTTAATACATTCAATAAGCATCAAAATGGAACAACACATTTCGTTTACAGCAAGATCTTAAATGCTTTAGTCGTCATACCAGATGAACTAGAGGCTGGATAATTTTTTTTCGTCTCCTGGTTTGGAGGATACAAGATTGATGATTACTCAGGAAATATATTTGAAGTTCCCTGTCTTGACAGGTGAAAAACCTGCTGGTTAGCTAGTTGATATGAAAGGTGGTGTGTTTTCCTAGCCTTTCTCACACTTTTCCAGTCCCAGCTGCCGTGTGTACAAAAACGGCATCCAGTGGAGTTGTTACCAATCTTAATTTATTTTACGTGAGCTATCAGATGAAATGTAGTACTGCTGATAATAATAAATATTATTATATATTAAGTAAATTATATATTAAATTATATTTATAATTTTATTATAATTAATATAAATTTAATATATAATTATATATTAAATTATATATTGTATATTA
>Ga0181612_138804_pt1 | contig 11258 bp, 3 predicted proteins | sample HoacroProtozoa21_FD_119630 | JGI IMG/M metagenome (GOLD analysis project Ga0181612, IMG submission 119630) | Hoatzin crop microbial communities from Cojedes, Venezuel. Combined Assembly of Gp0051906, Gp0051904, Gp0051908 | reverse complement strand
TGTGTAGAGTTTGGGTGAATCGATGTTTTGTTGATATTCCTTGACGGGGCTATCAAACAGCCCGTTCAGCTTAGCAAAGCTCCCACTGGAGTCAGTACAGGACTGAGCCGATTCTGCATCTTTGTGAATTTTTCTCGATTTCCGTACAAATATATCCCGGTAACAGTAAACGGCCACTCCCGCAATAAAGGCTCCCAGGACAAAAGCAGCAAAGACACAAGTGATTAGGACATTCATATGTACCATCTGGTTGGACTCTCCAGATTGCACTTCCCACCTTACACCTGCAAAAGACATGCAGCATATCATAAATCCACATGTACTTCACACTGACGCAGTTCAGCAGAAGGCAGCCTCCCTCAGGGCAGTGTCTAGGCAGTGTCTGCAAGTGCTCTGCGCCTAGTGTCAGGGTAACTCAGCTGGCTCCTGCAATCCACAGCACTGGTGAATGCAAATAATTTTATAAATAGAAATGACTGGGTGAGCACTGATCAGTCTGAATGAAGACTGTCCATGTTCTGTGGTAATGAGGAATGCTTGTAGAAGCTTCTCTCCTCATATCAGATTTGATTTAGCCTGTCCCCAAATTTCCTTTAAGGCTCACAAATAGGGACCTGTATGTTATTAACATTAACGATTTCTGCTGAAAAATTGAGGTTGGAAGGTGCTACCGGGCCAGACAGCAATTAATAACTCATGGATGGATTTCTCTCTCAATTTTCTGCCCAACTCATAAATCGCTATCAAAAGAGAGACAGGATTATGCAAATGCTGTGTAAAACTGTTTAATGCACATACTGCATTGTTACAGCCACGTTAACGCAGTACGGTGCAAAACTTGTGAACTAACACATCCACAGGACACCAGCCTTGGAGCAGCACACCTTGCATTATGTAAGTGTACAATTGTTGAAGGTCAAGATTATGTCATTCTCTTTGTTCATCAATAATGAACATAAATACTTGCATAATATTAAAAATAAACAGCTAGCAAGGTTAAGTTATTAGAGAATGTTAAAATTTAAAAAACTTTTAGCTACCAAGAAGTTGAATACTGGATTAGATTTTTCGTGTACTAACAAGTTCCTTTTGCTTTTTGAGAGTTTTAAAGCAACCACAGACATCTCGCAGCTAAGACAGTGTTAGTTTTTAATGAAAATAATTCTGTTAACTATCCCAAGGGATATTAAAAAGGAAGAGCAAGAGGGAAGGAACAGATTCACTTTTGTTAAGAGGCAAGGCCTTTGAACATTGTTAATGTTCAGGGTTACAGGTTTTAATGGCACTGTGCAGAAGAAGAAAGAAAATGCGAGTAAAGTTCACTAACAGTTATGACACAAAATGTGATGCAGAACCAAGAGCAAATAAAAAAATTAAAGCAAAACGGAAAATAAATGCAACAAATTAAAATGACAAATGCACTGCCATAATGGCTGATAGGAAACCTGATGTGTTTTGGTGAATGGTGATAAAACACAAATGGTTTTGGCTGGTGAGATTTTCAGTAAATACAGAGTCGTGCAAACATGTCTGTCACCCGGCTATTCTGGGTACCGATGAAGACTTGTGCTAAGCTTTGGTTATGGGATTGGAAGCTTCTGGATTCTTTGTTTGACTGCAATAGTCCTACTGAACAAGTCTTTGTTGCCATAAGAGCCTAATCAAAGGTTCACTTAGCTGAAAGAATGGTTACAGAAAGATGAATTACATGCAGAATATGTGGGGTTTTTTTGTGTTCGGCTTAAAACCTGTGTGTCTCTCTCTATGTACTGAGATCATCTGTAAAGCAATGCTCATATCCAGAGAATAAAAATTCAGCACATCCTTACTCAGACCTGACCCATGTTCTTCAGAAACACGCTGCAGGCAGGCAGAGTTTGGGATATGCCTCATTCAACGCATGGATCTGCCACGGAGCTGTGCTTTGGTTTCTGTTCTTCCCTCACCCCCACAAACCAAACGAAAAAAAAAAAAAAAACACATTAAGCTCCTGTAAGCAACCACTGATGAGGACTAATCATCTTAGCCAAACTAGACTGGTTTGAAAACAACCACCAGAGGTGCAGATGAGTCTTCCATGTAATTTTTTTTAATGCATCCAAAACTCCCACTGATTTTAATCGGAGCTATGGAGCAGTCCAGGAATAAAAGGCTGAGCTTATTATCTGTGCTTCCCTTTCTAAGCTCTAAGCAGCACTTTGTACACTGGATAAGTAGGTATGAAAAACATGATTGCACTGTCTGTATATTCACAGGAAATGGGTGTAAAATATAGCCCAACAATCATGGCTGTTACATTTAAGCCTTAGACAACGCTGAGACTATCAGGTTTCCATTCAGCTGCAATGTATTCCCTTGTAAGGCCTTACCCTTTGGGACACCTGATAATGGATCAGAATAATCAGAAGTGTTTGGGTCATCTTGAACTACAAATTTCCGAGAGCCAGTCACTTTAGGTTTCCAGGAACCAATCACTTTAGGTGATATAACTGGGATACTTGCCATTGTGGTAATGGAAGCTGAGGAGAACTCCATGTCTGTGGTGGCAAACAGATTTTTATTAATGTGTATTACAGTCAGGCTTTCCTCACTGTTTCATGGCACATCTAAGCTATAGCTGGAGACAATATTTAATGGGAGTTACATGTCAGAGCAAAACGTGACCCCCTACACTATGCAGAAGTACAGAGGGCTGATTAAAATCAATTGGTTCAAAACTAAGTACGAAAAAAATACATTAAAACATCAACAGCTGCTAGCGAAAAAGCCAGAGAAGTCAAACATGAAAGCAGTGCAAAAGTTAAAGTAAGCAACTGGTGGAGGTGAAAAGCACAACTTCTTCTACTTAATTGCTATATTCTTCACTGGAGACAACATACTTGGCTGCCTTTTAAACATCTTCAGAAAAAAAGAAGTTACTCGGAAAGACACACACTCATGACAGGTTACGCCTGAGAAACCAGATCAGCTCCATTAGGGCTATTACGGTACACCAGGAACTGCTGAATGAGCCATTTCTACAGGTGGGGATGAAAGGAATGTTTTTAACCTCTACTTCGTAATGGTTCCTAAGGAACAACGTTGCAGAGATTCTGGCTCCTCCGTAGTACATTTACTGAACAGAACCACCATAGCCTACGTGAAAATGCACAGGAGAAGGAAGCACACCAAATGGGGTTTCCAGCCCAAAGTCTACTTTGCAGACTCAAGTATTATCTGTTCACTGTCCTCGTAGGTTTAGGCATGAATGTCTATGGCTTGAGGTCTGACTGAGAAATGTACTTCAAAAGCACACTCATTCAGGACTTGAAAATAAGGTTCAGTTGTATCTGTCCTAAAATAGATTGAAAATTCCGTTGATAAACACTCATGCAAGCAGGGCAGCGCTTCCATGTAACACAGTTTTGTTTTGCTTTCCTAAGTGGGTCTCTAACTCACATTATGGGTAAATATACCTGGAAAATATTTGTCTCAAACATTACTTCTTGTCAAGTTACAGAAGCGCAAATATCATCAGAAACCAAAACACTAAATAATGTTCTTGTTGCACTCTTATAAATTTAACACACAAATAGATTATTTTCACATTTGTCACTCAGAAACGTGCCCTTGGTTTCAAAGCAAAGACCAAGTGCTGGGAGCAAAGACTGAAAAATAAGGGCTAGGTCTTGTTCCTGTCAACACAGGTTCTGCTTCCGAGTTCAGCAAAAGAGCACTGGGTCCCGTCTTCCCCAACACCAGGGGCCGATGGTGGAAACAGTACTAGAAAAAGCACTAGAGGAGAAATGTTTGTGAAAGTCCATCTGACAACTGCATAGATTTTTTTCTATGCCACCTTTGTCTACACAAGTCCTCATTCAGCTACACGGTTTGTGACATTAAATTTTCTCCATTAGCATAAACTACTTAAAACATTTCAAAAATATAGAAAATACACATTTTATAGAATGTGTATTTGTGCAAAAAGCTTGCTGGGAAAGAAGGAAAAGAGGAAAGGAGAGGTAAGGAGGAAGATGATGAAATTCTGCCATTCATCTACCAGAGATGACCAAGAGGGGCATTCACAAATGCATGGCTGGGGATAAAGAGTAAAGCTTAGTGGACTTCCGTGCAGTGAAGATGTCATCTATGTTAATCAGGCTCTTTAATAAAAGATGTCTCAATAAATAATGAGCTGTTAACATGCGGCTACACAGGGTGAAGTGCTGAGTGGGAAGAGTCTAACTATCTTTACCATCAGTGGGAACATGAGTAAAAGCACAAAAATGGAGGATTGCCAACTGTGCAAAAGGAAGGAAAAAAGGGCTGAAAATGCTGAACTGAAGGAAAGTAAAGGTCATTAATTCAAAAAAATTAAAAAAAACTAACCAGATGTTGGGCCGCCAAATATTTTGTAATCTGGTGTAGCTGTAGTAGGCAAAATTTCTAAAAGAATTAAAGGAACAAGTAATCAGTAAAAAGTAACAAAAAGAAAGCAAAAGATCTCAAACCTGAGTAATGGAAAACTAAAATATTACTGGTTACAAAAAATAAATTCTTCAATACTTTGCCGTAGACCCCAAATAGTTGTAAACTGGTGAAGGAAAGACAAAACTCTGCCACCCAGGACCAAAAAGCTCAGCTTCATGAACATTCACAGTAACACCAGGTGATGTGCTCATCATGTTACTGAAAAGCCCATCCTAAATTTAACATCCATAGCGAGGTGTGGCCACAGACTGCTGTCGAGACCTTACAACCGCGCAGCAACGCCTGTGCCTTACCGTGGCAGTCCCCAAGCTGTGCTGTGTTGCCATATTCCACATCTTGTACATATCCTCCGGTGCTGTGGTTGTATGAAACAAACAAAGAGAACCTGCAATTAACAGTATTAGTAGGGAAACAAATAATGGTTGTTTTTTGTTTTTTTTTTCTGGAAGCAGCAAATGGAAACATACACAAGAGCTAGTGTATGGCCCAAAAACTTGACAAGATGCACAAGTTAGTTATAACCAGGCTTTAAAACTCTATATATGTGCTTATCCCAGGAAACAAGAAAAATAAAATCCCTTTTTTTCAGCAACTTCATCATGTCTTCTATATTGGGTGTGCTCTTGGTTTTAGATACAACTGTCCAATTATACTACTTAAACTTTGCACTGCCCTGCTACAAAGACCTCTTTTTAAGATACAGCTGCTAACGCTCTGGACATTACAGGCTTGATTTGTGCAAAATGCCTTTGGTATGCATGTATATCACCCCAGCTAGAGCGTGGAGGCAAAATCTTACTCTCTTCCCACTGTAAATCCTGTGTTTTCATATTTGCAACTGACTGTGCCCTGGCCACGAGCATGCCTGGCAGAGCACACTGTGGACTGTCCTCTCTGAGCTGCTCAGGTTTGCAGGCAGCAATTTCTTGCCTTCCTGCTTCCAACTGCTCTTCCTACAGGTCTGCTTGTCCTCCCACATACAGGTAAAACTCCCACCAAAAGCAAGTCTTCACCTAGAGACTGCAGAATTAGGTCAGACTTCAGCACTCTGTTCTCTTACACATACAGTACATTGAAAAACCATCTCCAAAAAAATGGAGATTCATTAACTGAGTGCAAGGGAACAGGCACAGGATATGAGCTCATGTGGCCTACAAAGCAGACGTATTGATGCTGGGCTAATTTGAAAAGCAGTACTTACAGCATGCCTGGTGTCACTCTTCCACATGCCTCATGGTCTAACCAGCCACAGTATGGGTCCCGTGAAGCAATACATGCCCTTGCAAGAGAAAAACCCAAAAAAATCATGCATTTTTTACTTCCTTCCCAAGAGATGTTGGTGCCCTTCCTTTAAGGGGGAGTTCAGGAACGGGGCCGTACTTTTTACATGACCCGTGACGCTCACACCGACTCAGAGGAATTCTAATGACGCAGCTGGAGAATGCCACGAACAGAGCATGGTGGTCTCTGTCCAGCTGAAGGGAAATGACTCTTCGGTCCTCCTCACTCTCAGCATTACACCTGCGCAGCAAAAAATAATGGGAGGCTGTTATTTTGGTAACTGCAGTACTCACTGCAGTGCTGACACTGCAAACATTTTACTTATTTATTGTCTGTGTAGATACTGAAAGGAGACTTTTTACATACATAAATGTAACTTACTAGTCTTTGCTGAGTGATTTCTAAACAAACCTATGGGTTATCAAACACCAGCTTCTGGCTCTTATTTACAGCTAGGTGACAATTTCGCTGAATTATGTAGGAAAAAAATCCAAATCCATTTTCTTTGTTCTCTCAGTCGGCATAAATATCTGGACAGAGCAGAACAGAAGTCGTGTATTGGATGCCTGTAGAGTCTAATTGGAACGCGTCCATTCTCAAACTCTTTTCTCCAGAAAAACAAGTGTAAAATGTTTAAATGTAGTTTATACATTATTGGTCACTCTTGAGAAACCCTCAAGATAAGCTCACATTCTTTTTAACAGCATCAGATAGTTCTGACGTTTCATGTTCAGGAAGAAGTGTATCTATCTGCGGAAGAATCAGACTGTATCACTGACATCACTGGAGTGGAATTAGGCTGTTCACTCAACCCATGCAAAATGGCAAGTGACCAAATATTTTCAGGTTATTCAACAGGAGGAACATCGCGAAACAACAAACAAGTGGTGATGTTGGTGATACTGAGTTGGTTTTCATTTAGCATGATTTCTTTTAGGTAGGTACCAACGACTAGATGAAGAGCTTAGGTGTTCTGGTAATACTTACTTTGCATGATTATACGCTTCAATCTCTTCCAGTAATACGCTGTCATTCAAAGAAAAAGGCCTGGTCTTTGCCAAGATTTTAAGTACTACTCCTGCTTCGGAGCCAACAAATATGACTGTGTAGTTCTGGTAGGGTCCAGCAGCATGGTCTACAGCAATCGCTGTCAGTCTGTATCTATCAAGACCAAAAGGCAGATCATTAACAGTGCATTTTCTAGTTTTCTTTTTCACATGCATGATTTTTCAACAGTGTCATACCTGACACGTGTTTTGGTAAACCAGGGCTCCTCAACGACTGAGGGAACAGCTGAATCCATCAAAGGGTGAGATTTGATGAAGGAGAGTGTTTCGTCTGGGAAATCAATGGAGGTTTTGTAAGCCTCTGCTAGGCCGTGTTTTGCACAGCAGCCAGGTCTGAAAGGAGAACAACATTGTTTTCCTCTTGGTATCTTAACAAGAGAAGGCAGCCTGCTAATGAGCATCCTTACGGCTGAAGTGTAAAGCTCTGCTTTGTTTTTTACCTGGCAAGACACTCCAGAGTGCAGCTGATTGAAAGTAGCTCTTTATACGGACAATATTATGGCATCATCAGTAAGAACCTTTTACCTTGGCTTTGGTACTTTGTCTTCAGGTACAGCTGTCCAAACAGAGTCAGGAGTCTTTTGTTCTTTAAATCTCCCTTTGAAGACTTTCTCAATGTCATCCATGCTGAAAGCACACACTGCTGAACCAGGGATGCTGTAAAATTAGAAAAATAGTTGCAAGAACTCAGACTACAATGGCACCAATCTCAGTGTACGAGAGAACCAGAGAACTACCTTTGATGTAAGGCTGCTCATCTCTCACCTGTTAAGCTGTGTGGTGAATACACCGACAACCGTGGGGACTCCATTGATTTCTATTATGTCTGTGATAGACTGCAGAACATCAAAGTAGAAGAACGAATCCCCGGGAACTGAGCAGTTGAGCCGAGCTTTCAGAAAGGATGTCCAATGTTTTTCCAGGACTCTTTGGGACCCCCCCATGTCATTTTTGCATATGCGTGCCACGCGGGAATACACAGCCTGTGAAGGGCAAAAAAAAAGAAAAGGAAAAGGGAGAAGGGCTTGAGAGAAGCAAGGCAAACAGTGCTTGTTTCTGAGTTGTTAACAAAACACCAAAGATAATTTTGTTAGCAGGAAGCTGCCATTTATCCGCACAGAAAGGATGAAAGCAAATGGTGTTTGGCTTGTAGTGCACAGGCATCTTAACGTATCACCAAGCAAATGCAACTCTGCAGCTTGTCCCCACCCTTTTTTCCTTTCAAAATCATACTGTTAGTGAAATTTAAAGACTTTAATTAACCATGTGTAAAGGAGTTAATAATTTATTCTAGAATATCCTTCCATGGTGAGGCATGAGTATTATACTCTGGTACTGGCATGACTTAATTATTCAATATCCAGGGACATTAGAGAAACTTGTTTGAAACTCTTCTTTTGTGTTGTTGTCTTTTGTTTCTTTAATAAGCATGAACAAATCCTCAGATTTTCCATTACTTGCCACAAGTGTTAAGGCAACAGCAACACTAAGGCAACAGCAATACTAAAAGATACCTGTAGCGAGCTCGCCTAACAGCAAGGCATAGAGAAGAGAAACAACTTTTTGGTTGAAGCATGCACTGTTCTGTTTCTCCCTCCCCCCCAGTTACAATGATGGGAAAACTGTATGAACGTTGTACTAGTCCCTACTTCACACCGCAAACGGTGCTCATCACTGATGCTGTTTTAGGATGATCTCATTCTGCTGCCACTCATGGCTACCCGACAGCTCGCTGTGACGATACCTACCTTGCCTAAATTATTGTGCTCTACAGCAATTTCTCGGAAGAAGAAATAAACATAGTTCCCATATTCTATGGCATGGAGGAAGTGCGGTTCTGTAAGGAAGAGCAAGGCGAACATTACTTCCAAGAACTACTCCATCGGCACATGACGCTCATTACGCTGTGTGACTTGGCGGCTTCTCCACAGGTCCACAGCAGCTAACATGAGCTGCGGGCTTCCAGATACGTTAGGATGTCCTAATATGGGCGCACTGGGGCTTAAATGAACTTGAAGTCTTTAACGTTGACTAATGGACTGTCAAAAGGCCTCAGTGGAATCGCATTTCAGCTCAGGTATTTTGTTACTGCGGATTCATTCACTGATGTATTTAACAAAAATTTTGCTTTATTTGTATTAAACTAATTTGTTATTGCAATCATACTGTATTGAAAGCCGCAGATAAGCTGACATTGTAGCATATGTGTAAAAGCATGCTGGCTTTGAACTGCCTGATCCTCTGTGCCACTGAAAATACATTTGCCATGTGTATGGGAAAATACTCCCCCAAATTACCTTTTATCCATTTGGAATCATACTTTATTGTTCTTAGGGCAGATCCATCCCCCATGCTGCGATAAATAACAGCATCACTTGCCAGGAAATCTGCTACTGTTGCCGAATACAATTTTCCATCTAAAACGGAAGTTGAAAACGTGGTATTAAGAGGCCTTTAATAATCTACAGAATTCTGACTAGCCTGTATTTTTCCCCATTTCTTTACTGCCACTCTTCCCCAAATTGCTGTAACCTATTTATTAACAGGTCAGCTTCTAATCCTTTGGAGGCCCTTTAAAAAATTTAAAAGCAGGGGCACCGTGACACCTTTAGCTTTCCTGTGCTTGCTTTAAAAGCTCTCTGGCTCCTTTGGTGTCATTAATCATTTAGACTCATTATAAGCAAAAGTTCTTACCAGCAAAGAGGGCGACATTGGTTTGTCTGGCATCAAACGGGCATCTTGCCAAACCACTAATTTCCTCCCCATCATACTCTAAGGTATTCAGCTAGAGAAGAAAAATAAATGGGTGATAGTGTCATTGCCATTTTGTACACTGGCACAAAAGCGTAACATTGTCTTTCCAGAAAACTTAATTCAGCACTTTGGCTTCTGTCTGTTTCTATTTCACCTTGAAGCACTCTCCAATCACACTGGATGTATTTGCTGTAGCATAATTAGTGCAAGCAAACCCAGTAACAGCTTAATGACATTTTCAATACTCTTACCCGATAGTATCTGCACATAGGGTTAAATGCATTTGTTCCACAGACAAACACCATCTCATCATTTCTTGGAACAAAGACTTTAATGAAGTTATGGCATTCATCCTGAAAAAGAGAGCAAGATGTATTAATCGCAAACTTCATATATATAATAAATATCAGTGTTGTTTTTTCCATAAGGTATGCGCTAAACTTACTTTATGTTTGCCTTTCATAGCACAGTTCTCTCTGTCCTGCTGCCTTGACCTCCATGTTAACTTCTGTTAAATCAAACCAGAAAAGAACATTTGATTTCCTTTCCACAAAAAAAAAAATCTTAAAAAAATTAAAACCAAAGAAAATACCTTTCCCTTGCCAGCACCCGTATCTACTCACCTTGCTTGGAGTAACTTCCGATCTTGGAACTTCATTTAAGTTTACAGTGTAAACTTGGTCCCTGTTTGTAAAGACATTAATTCATTTGCTTTATTAATTCATTTGCTTTATTTTTGATAATCTAAATCTATTTTTAGAGTAGTCTGTTACAACAGAAACTTCTGTGAAATGCTTATGGGTTTTCTGTGTCTAACAGAAATTGGAGAAGGTTGGTCATGGGCAGCATGGGGTGATTTTGATTTTTATTTGTGTGGTCCTTAGACAGCCCCTACAGTGTCCAGCTATTCACCTTTGTCTTTTCATTCTACTGAAGACTAATCCGGACTGTAAGTATTCCAGTGTATTATCCTCATTTCCCACATCCCTGGTGTGTCAGTCCAAGTTTAAAATGATCAGGAGAGGTTTTTACCAGGGCAGTAATATAAGAGATGGAAAAGAGTATTTGATCATTGGTTGTAGCATAACTACAAACTGCAGCCTTCAAATCCAATTTTCATGCACTGGCCATAGATATGGTACATTTCTCTGGGAAGTCCTCCCCCAATTCTAATTTTTATCATATTCTGCAGATTTTTCTAAATGAATTTTACACATTAATGCAAAACTAGAAGAGAAAATAATTTTAATCTAATGAACTGAGTGAAGGAAAATTACCTGCCAGCGATATAAAGTGTGTCTCGAATTTTCAACATCAGTTGGAAGTCCAGTCTGTGCTGAGATTCATTGCCTGAAGGGCGTCCTCTAAATACTGGATATTGCCTTGAATCTGCAAGTAAAAATGGGCTACACCATCACTCAGGATTATAGAGCTAAAGAATCAATATATGGCATTGATTAGCTGTATATACTAGGTGTAGAAGGGTTTAAACTAAATTCCTTGAGTAATGTCTTGAATATAAATGAGAAAAAGATGGCTAATGTCAGCAAATGTTCTTTTTCCTGAAGTATTGCTGTATCTCTGATTGCTTTTTTAAGAAAATGATTAAGTGTTCTATTAAAGATACAAAGCCCATAAACACATTTCAATTTGAAAGAAAACAGGCTTTTTTTTTTTTTTTTTTTT
>Ga0181612_129711_pt1 | contig 11258 bp, 7 predicted proteins | sample HoacroProtozoa21_FD_119630 | JGI IMG/M metagenome (GOLD analysis project Ga0181612, IMG submission 119630) | Hoatzin crop microbial communities from Cojedes, Venezuel. Combined Assembly of Gp0051906, Gp0051904, Gp0051908 | reverse complement strand
TTCATTACCCATGTGTTTGATAAGCAGCTCCTGAAGATAACTGAACCAAAATTTCCAGTAGCTGAATAAAACCCTTCCTCAAATACAAGTCCTCAAATACATTAACATAGTTTTACAGAGATGGGCATACCTCAGCTAACAGATGTTTGACCATGTCAGCATCACTGTAGGTTTTCTGCTCCACATTATCTGTGCCAAGAACCAAGAAGAGAAAAAACATACTTACTGAAGTAGCTTAAGTACAAGAAGACTGCTGGGAAGGGAGAGTGCTAAAACTCAGAGGATGTTGTTTATATACAAATACAGTACTTAGTTGATGAAACCAGCAGAGACTATGAAAACGCATCTTAACTTCATAAATATGAAACAATACTCTTTTGGGAGACTGACACAATGAGGTACCGAACATTTACAGCTTTCAGCTATATTAGCTAAAACTTGAGGTGCTCACACATCCTTCAAATTTAGAAAAAGGAGAGAAATCTCTTAAGATCAACTTTTTGAATACAGCTAAGCTATGAAACCATCCAGCCTGCTGGGGAGAGAGGGAAGAGCATATTGGAGCATATCCAAGCATTGCTGAACACATCTGCAGACTTTACCCTTGAAACAAAATTCTCATTAGTGTGCGTGACAGCTATACACAGAAAGTATGGAGACCCCAGAGACCAGTCTTGAAAACGTATTTATTAAGTGCTTGATCATCTTAGAAACAGTTAAAAAGAAATGGGATAACGTATGTCTGCAATTAAGATGTAGCAGTAAATCCTTTCTTACTGATTGAGTGACTTTACAAACACTTCGTAAAGCTATTAAAAAAACTGAGAACAAGTTGGATTTGAAAAACAGGACTGAGTCAAAAATAAACATAGCATGAAGAATTTGCTACAACTCAGAAAAAAAACCAGTGCTAAAACAGAAAGCGCTGGTCTGCTCTAGTTCTTGTCCTGAGAAATAGAAGATGCTAGTAAAGACGAAATCGTAATTACCTTGAGTAAATTTGTGAGATCCAGCCAAGGAGGAGGAAGGAAGTTCAATAAGAGCTAGAGTGATAGAAAATGAAAGATACGCGGGGGAGAGGAAAGAACGAAGAGGAGAAAGAATTAAAATGTAAGGAAACAGGCGATTTATTCGCATGCATCTGCCACCACCTAAAAATAAATGCACGCATAAACACACATTTTACACTATTAAAACTTTCTTAGAACTTTAAAAGAACCACTTCAATATGATTCACTTCAGGAGCAGAATTACACATCTCGCTGGTGATGGATGTTTGTGCTTGTTCAAGTTTAACAGAAATTTGCTATTTTTGCTTCATGGAATCTGGATCATGAAAGCAAAGAATACAGCAATATAAATTTAACAAATATAGAAGTATGTGCTTCAACTGAAGGTCTAAGTTAACCTGTTTTGAAATTGTTTCCATCATCACTGCACTGCAAAATGAGATTACTATGGATTTGGTCTAAATCTATTTCTGAAGATTTCCTTGACTCTTCTACCTTGTTTAAATCTGATTCATAGTCTGAACACATAGTGGTATTGGTTGTCAGTTTTCTTCTTTATTTTTTGTTGAGGACTGCACACTTAATTATAAGACAGTGAAGTGCCAAACTGAAGTGCACACTAACTTTATTTACGTAAGCTATGTATGTCCTTCACATACATAATATCCATAATTAACTTTTCAAAACATAACCCTAAGGCTATGCCAAGAACAAAACCAAGCTGCATTTCAGTACAGAAAAAAAAAAAAAAAACTTTCCTGCAGTCTTGAAAAATAGCAGAACAGAAAGAACAATATAGAAGAAAAATGTTTACTAAACTGTTTCTCTTAGAGCTTATACAGAAGGATAAATCAAACTAATAAATCAAATGCTTTTTATCAAGTAGATATAGTAGGTGTAAAAACCCAACACATGCTGTTCAAGCATTTAGGAGCTTTGAACTTACAGTAGTGCCATTTACTCATTGTATTTCTGAGCAAGGCAAAAATAAAAGTTCCTCATTAAATTTAAAGTACCTATCTCCTGGTAGCATAACACGCATTTGGGAGATCAAGTTTACTGTACTGCTTGGTTGCTGATACTGGCTGCCAAGAGGGGACCCCAAACTCATCTGGCTTACTAGTATTTGGAAAATTCACTGCACATACATAAGTAAGTTTCAGCCATTACAAGCAGAGTATTATAGCCAGCTCTCCTGTGGTAACTATTCCTACCAGGTAATTTCAAGTTCAAACTCTCTACTCAGTACTAAGTCACTTTCATAAAAATTGAAACTAATTACATACAAGGTTACTCAGGTAGTAGGTTTCTAAAATCAAAAGCAAATATATTTACTCTGATAAATGAAATCACAGAACTAACAGCTTTGAAACTTAGCTCTATACAACTTTTGTTATTTTCTCACAGTACAGGACCAAAACTACACATAGTTTGTTATAATTCTCTCTTATGAACATGCACAAACTCCCCTCACTCACCTTGCCAAGTGAAAGCTGCAAGCACCTTTTCATTTTGGTTAATATTCTTGTTATTTTGTTCCATGTCCCTTTATTGACATAAACAAAGTAGGTCTGAAGACAGATGTTCTGTAATTCAGGGCTTCATATGCTACCACAGTTGAAGCAGAAAATAATTCTTCCAGCTCACTGAAAACACTCTGTGGGAACTCAACTTGTCATTGGATAAACCTTCTAATAGGCAGCAGCAGCCATAAAAAGAGGAGGAGCTCAAGTGCAATAACTGTTGTTTTGGTTTGTTTTTTTTTTTTACCTTGGATGCCCACTACAAATTCACTTGAACTGTGAGTTTTAGGAAAAAGTTATCAAAATGTTTCCATACATATATAGGGAGGGGGAGATATACACATAAAAAACACAGGTTGTGCTTCAAGAGTATGACTGTCAAATTTATTCCCAATTCCATTCAACAGAAGAAAGATACATAATTCACCTAACAAGCTATTCAGCAATGATTATAACTAGATTTATATCTGTATTTGTCTGTGACCTTCCCAATATCTCCCTTTAAGTTATAAGGCTCAAAAAGGCTAATATGATAACTAATACATTCAATCTCTTTGGACAATTTCTAGGAGAAACATAAACCATATTTATCTTGAGTTTATATGACTCAGCAGTTACAACAGTGTTCTTAAATGATAGAATTAGTTTTATATGTGATGCCTAACAGTTATCTTTTAGCTTAAGGTCAGTTATTGTTACAGCTCATTTTTGAGAATGTCAAGAAAACATCAATGGCAACTGTTCCAAAAAACTCTTCACAAGCAGTTTACTATTTTCACAGGACACTTTCTTTAGCTAAAAAGAACTTCTCACTGGGTGAAAGAGGAAGACACCACTTTCTGTAGTACCTTCACAGCCAAATAATCCATGACAAAAACATTTTTGCTAGAACCCCTTCCTCTCACTGCAGTTTGGAAATGCAGGCTCACACTGACTGAAGCTCCTTCTCTCAGAGGTCTGTGCTTCATCACACTGGAACTGCAGGTGCTGAGCGGAGAGCCTGAGCAGAGCCACATTTGATGCAAAGTTCCTTCCAGCACTGACAGACTCTGATCCCACCTCTTTATAATTAAAACTTAAGAGTTAAGCACACACCCCACTGACTACACAACTGCTTTCAGTAACTACAAAAGTGTTCACTCAACTAAAAGATCACTTATGCTTGCAATATTATTATCAGAAACAGACCGAGCAATAAACATTAAACAGCTTTCCAAATAATTTCCACAGTTACAAAGAGTTCCAAGTCTGCAAGTTCAACTGATAGCAAGGTTGCTTTACATTGTTGAGTACTGCATTCTTAGGAGGTAATATTTCACTTTTACTTACTCATTTGCTATACACACTGGGTGGAGGCTTAAAGCACAAACAACATCAAAAAAACCCTTCAGAGGTGGCCTGTGCAAGGAAGAGGTAATCATCATAGACTGTCTACAAATACCAGGGTTGTATATAAATACCAAGTTCACTCTCCCAAGTGGTTTGTTCCCATAGTTTCAGCATATGGAGGAAACAGGACTTCCCCATTTCTCTAAAGTGATTACAATGCATTCTCCTCTCTTCACATGAAAACACTTGAAACTACAGATAAGTAAGTGTTCAGATCTTTTGGCAGTCTTCTATAGATCTGATTTTTAAAATATTAACAGTTTCTTCATGTGATTGGAAGCTGTCCATTTTCTTCCTTATGATCTGCTAGGTTTAAGGATAGGTGACTTCGTATTTTCAGAACTGGAAGGCAGTGATCAACACCGATCTAGCACCAACCTCTCTGGCATTCACACCATTATCTCCAGAAGAAACCATTAACAGCATTTCAAAAGCAACACTAACACAAAACATCAGGGCAAACATCATCAAAAGAGCCACAGCATCATTAACGTTCCTGAAAAGAGAGCTGCTGCACACTCCATACCTCTCATATTACATCTAATCTAGCACAATTATAGGTTCCTTTCACTGTCACATGTTCCCACTCTTACTTCTATGTGAAATCTAATGATCAGGCAGCCATGGGATGTGCTAGGCCTGTAGAAATGCAATGCTGAACTACAAGCACTTCCCCTGAATTCAGCTTTTTCTTTCACTTGTCCAAAGTTTTCCAGATTTTAATACTAATATTAATAATATTAATTTTATATTTACAGTTTTCTCTTCAATAAATGAAAAAAAAAAATCCTAGGCCCAGGTATACTCACTCATGTAGCGGAAAGGCTCCTCATCATGAGCTGGAGAAGTGATGTCAGGAAGATGGCCATGGCAGGCAGGAGACTGAATCCAGTCTTGATTTTCATACAGATACAAAGAGTCCACTCGTAATTTGTAATCTGGCAACTGTTCTTCTAGCATGCTCACCAACTCTACCTCAGGAAGGTCCTCACTGGAGCAGGTATCTGAAAGTAAGTAAATGCCAGTAATAGCACATTATATTTAATGTTGCTACAGCAGTATACATTCTATATACTATAAAATACTTCATAAACCTTCAGTAGATTTGAAAAAAATTATTCTGTACTGGCCAAATTACCAGAATACTGATTGAATCAATACTTGATCTACACTGTAATATTTGTATTACTAGTCCACAACATCCTGGAAAGCTGGTCTAGCCATGATTCCCTCTGACTTCTTGAATATGGTATATGTAATGAGTTTCAGTTTCTGTCTTTTCCTGCTCACTGAACTAAAACACATACCTACATTTTACCAGCTATTGATTTTGTAAGGTTTCATTGGCTTTAGCATAGTTATACTTCCCTTTTCTGAAGGAAATCCACATTTTTCTTGTTCTTCTGTTCATCCTTTGGTTTGGTAATGAACATAGACATAAATAATCTTAAAGCAACTACAAAAATAAACGGAATACTGCCTTGAAATCAGGGAACAAATACAAATACAAAATTCCATTATCATTCATATGGAATCATGCTCTGAGAAACACAATACTCAAAATCCTGGAAAGGAAGTTTAGCTCTTCCTGTGTTGTGTGGGTGTCCCACTCCCCCCCTCCCCCCCCGCAAACTATTCACAATTATTGCAAAAAAAAGAAACATGAATTCTAAGTTGCTAAAATACTGCACATCAGATGCGTATGATGATTATCTTTCCAACATTTCCACTAAAGATGAAGACTATCTTCAATATCTTTCAATGGAAAAAACGCCAATGTTGATTATTGACACTAAGAATCTTACAAACAACATTTTACAAAGGAAGCTGATTTTACAAGTTGGTTAAGAGGACTCCCCATTTTTCTTCATTTCCAATATCAGATACAAAGAATGCGAAACTGAAGGTTGTTTTCAGGTTGGTGTTCTATAACATGTTAGACACATTCAGGATTTGTAACAGTTTATTCTTCAACTTACCAGAGGCTCTCTCCAAGCCCCTGTGATCAAAACTCATGAGTCTGTCCTTCACAGTTCACTTCTTTGGAAATAGCATTCTGTAGTCAGATTGTGCCTTGTCCCCTTATTGCTTTGGTAGAAAGACGGCTTTGGTTTGGAGACAGAGTAAGAGAAAGCAACAAAGGCTCTAAAAAATCTGGCATCAACTCACTTCTGTAGACTGGTTCATACTGCAAATCTATTGCCATTTTAGGACATGCTTATTTCATCTGGGCTACCACTGATCAGTAGAAGTATCTATACAATATTTCATGGAAGCTTCATGAGCTGCTCAGCTCAGCCATCATCTAGAAATAAAACAGAGAGATTGCCAAATTTTAACAGATGTCACTCTTTCCAATGAGACAGGTAAACTAATGTGACTTTAATGTGTTTTTTAAATGGATTGCTGAAAAGCATTAACTACACACACATACATCTAAAACAACTCAGTACAGCAGAAGACAACACTTCAGAAGACTGCTGTACATCCACACAGCCAAGATGATTTTATCTTGTAATAAAAAGAGTCATTGTAGAGTGAGACAAAATTCAGCAGCATAGGACAGTTTCTTCACAACTCTGTTGAGTTTTAATAATGTAAAGATGAATGCTACTTCCTCTCAAGATTGGATTTAATCTCTCTTGTAAGTAGTGCAAAGCAGAAACACTATTTGTTGCAGGTCAATCTCAGTTCAGCCCGAGGAAAAAAAAAAAAGAAGAAAAAGAAAAAACCCATTTGGCTCAAAGTTTTCTAGAGCACCAGGCCAACATCAAGCTATTGAATTGAAAGGGCAATCTCATTTGTAAAACCTTTGAGAAGTTTGCTAGATAAGAAAACACCATAAAAGTTAATGGTCACATTTCAATGCTTCTCATAGCTTTAGTTTAGTGGGCCATGGGGCAACTTCTCTGGAAAAACCACCAGCTAAAGCACCATGCAGTACCACCCTGAAAGTGACCCCATGACCCTTTTACTCTGCAGCTATAAAACTGTTCCCTAAGTGCAGATTCCTTCTGCAAGTTACAACTATAATTAAATACATTTGGACAAAACCATAAAATTTGTAACATGGCTTTAAAATATATCACCATACTATAAAAATATGGTCTAGAAATTAAAATTGTTAAATCATGCAGACAGACACGCACAAAACAGAAGCCAGAAAACTTAATCGGGTATTATTTTTAATCTGTATTTGTAAATATTATTTCCACTGTCAATTTACTATATTCATTCCACACAGATGTACTTCTTATCAGGTTTGTCCCCCTACTCCCTCATATGCCAATTTCCCATTGATGTTTGAGTTTTTCACAAACAGGTTAATTGAACATGGAAAACAAACAAGAATAATTCAAATATTGGAGAATGGCCTATATGCAGGAGTGGTGCTTTCAAAAGACTTTCTTCAAGGCAGGCTCAACAGAAATAGAAATATCAGACAGCATTTTATATACATACATATCTATCTCAATCTGTGTATTTCTGTGCTCTCTAAATTAAATTTTGCTCCACGATGTGTGTTTCACATTTCAACTATCATGCGGCTTGAAACGGTAAGCTAAAACTAGGAGTACCTACAGCATGCTTACAAAAAAGACCTCTTGAAGAAGTCAGAACTAGTCCTAGGCCTTTTGCATCCGCCCCACAGAATCCAAGTTGCTCTGAGGTTTGCTAGATCATCTGTGCACAGGAAATGGAAAAGAAGCTCAAAAAGAAAGGCAATGCTATGACCCATTCATACCAAGAAGTATTTAAAAATTGTGGAGGACTACCACTTATGACCCAAGCAACAGTCTTACTGTTCACCAGTGTTACAACAAGAGCTGAAAAAATTGCCAATGAAAACTGTACAAAAATTAAAGCATAAGCAACAAAAAAAAAAAAAAAAAAAAAAAAAAGAGAAGGGCTGGAAAAATATGTTAAAAGCATTACGAGAAATACACATCAGTTGTCTACTAAGTGGTAAGATGTCATAGTGTGTAAGTTAAAAAAAGAAAAACTGAAAGAATAGGAATCACATATTCCATTAAACCACCAATATTTCAATGTATGGTTTGATCTTGGTAGCAAAGAGACAAAAATTAGTTTTGCTGACCACATGACAGGAGGTTTATTAATTACTCCTTCAATGAGGCAAAAGGTCTCAGCCAAGATTAACTTGCAAAGCAATACTGAATAAAGCCTTAGAAAAGCTGAAATAGTTGTAAAATATTTAAAATTATTCTTATATTTGTAACTACCGCTTTGAACAATTTTGAATGGATGCAAAAAGACAATTCTGTCATCTTATTTCAGAATGTAATTCTGAAGACATTCTACCACTAGAGAATTCTAATTAAAATTGAAATTATCAGAAAGGTTAGATGAGTTGCTTTTACAACTGGAAACCATAGACAAACAAATGTACGTGTTTATTTATGCATAAAAAGTTAAAAATATATCCAAAATACTGGCATCTATTTTGATAACATCCAAACTCAAACATAAATATCCTGTTAATCCTGCTGTTTTCCATTTGTTGAAAGCAGCTGACTCCTCACAAGCACTTGAAAAGACTAAACTACATCTGCTCCTCAGTACAATTCCTGGGTGCGAGACCAGGAATTGTACAAGAGCCACAACTGTGCAAGGCCACAACTAAAACAAAATTACAATACAAAGAAGATTCTAACTTGATTAAGAGAGAAGGTAACAGCCATTTTCCAAAAGGAAGCCAACTGAACAAGTCAACTACTCTGCGATGCCGAATTTTACTGCTATGTAAATATGTAATTTAAAAAAAAGTATCAAGTCATTAACACAGTAGTTTTTTCATTACTAAAACTGCAATGGTGTCAAACCAGCTAATAATAAAAAACATATTTTGCATTTCAAGGTTAATGAAACAGTTCTATTCTTACAGCAAACATGACCATGCTTAATTGCTGCCAAAACATTCCTGAGACTAGCGCTCAGAGGCAGAGGCCAAACTCTTCAACACTATATAGTGTGAGATGAAGGACAAACGACTATATATTGAAAAAGAAATCTATGTGAACATGAACTTCATCAATCACAATTAATATTTGGTGGCTAACACCTGTTACTTTCAGCCATTACTATCCCTACAGAAACCTACTTAGTGCTTGTGTTTCTCTAATGTAAGGAAAAAAGAAATCTTTTAAAAGAGTACACCGATACATAATCCTAATAACAAGTGTAATAATCACAAGCAAACCTGCAACAGACCTTCAACCATAAATGGTATGGTATGGTACAAGAACGGAACTGTAAGAAAACAAAACAAAAACACCTCTACCCCACCCCTATCTCCTGGATTGTTTTTAATATGTGGTGGGAATACAGGCTCAGAGGGGAAGCTGGAGAGCACCTCAGAAGATGCTGACTATCAAGGAAGGTGTGAAGCTGGCCACAGCTGGTTCCCTCATCCTTTTTAACCAGTTATGCCAAGCCAGACTCGCTTTTTCTCCTTGTCAGTGATTTGTAATAATCCATATTCTCCATAAGTGGCAGTTACCTGTTAAGTACATGTATATATGCTTTATGTATATGTATACACATATACTGTTGAATACCACAGTTCACAGTAACATTTTTTTTTTAAGTCCTACATACTTGGAGGTTGTCTGCATCATCCTTAGCACACAATGTAGAAATAGCATATACTTAACTGAAGTCTAACTTTGTCCGAAACTATGAATGCTACCTACATGACATACCCGTAACAAGTTTTATTAATTCCTAATTCTTTTCCGTAAATGCACAATCATAACATTATTATGTGTATACACTATTTCTTGCAGGTTTTCTTCTTGCAGAAGAAAAAAGTCTACCTGCAAGACACAATGTATGCACATCATAATGTTATGGTCACAAGGGAACCAATCTCTTTTTTCAGAGAATAAAAAGAACTGTCATGAATTCAGTATCTATTTGTTAGCACAAAAATGCAATATATGCTCTTGAGGCAAGTGCTGTGCTAATATTTCATTATAAGTGTTGTTGGAGGCTTCTTTTAAAATTGAAGCTTGATCTCTACAAAGTATTCTTGAAGTGAACTTAAATAGCATTTAACTGAAATCACTAATGCATAGCTGAGTTCACGCAAGGAAGTGGTTTAAGTTCCTTAATATATACCCCAGCCAGTGCTCAGCATTAAGTTACAATTTAGTAGTTATTAGAATACACCAGACTGATCTATATGACTCAGTCACCAGAGTATCACTAGCAATCTAACTAGATAAGAGGATCTGTCTCTTTTGTCACCATTTCCGTGAAAATGTTATTTTTGCATCTTCTTGGAAACCTAATCAATGAATCACATTTATCCTTCCTAAAAGACAGCCCTCCTACTGCACAATATCCATCCCAGCAAGCCCTCTATGGGAGGCAAATCACCACATCGCAAGTCTGTCATTTTCCAACACTACTACTTCCAACACTCTTTAAGTCATATTTTCAGATACTCATAACAGAAATTTGATAAATTGATACACTTCTAACAGATGACACCTTGACTAGAGAGTTAACAAATTTCAGGTATTGGAAATTAATTTTTTTTTTTCGATTTAGCTTCAGTGTTAGAAGTGTAATTAAAAAGAAGTCTACCTAGTTTTACTCAGAAATACATCTTTTGAAAGATAACAAGTATCTGAAAGCAAATCTAAAACTGACTATGTTGCCTTTTAATGTTGTGTGAAAAGTTATTTACTAGTATATTAAGTACTTCCATCAGACTCTCACAATCAGTCAACAATAACTCTGAAACATAACCAAAAAACAAGCATGTATGCAACAGCCTACAGAATGAAGACTGCGTTAAAAAAAAATAAACACAAGGATGCAAATCCACATAGCACTTTTCCACTAGGATGGCTGACAGAATAAGACATTTACTGACAGATACTCTTACCACAGTTTAATCAGCTGATCAGAACGTAACAATGTGATTAAAAAGCTGACAGAAGCCAAAATCTCGTTGCCCTCAAATCCGTACATAAGCAGGACCACAACTAAAATGTCGTCAAGCTTTAGCTGCTAAGAGCAGTGGCGGACACCTCCAAGGCGAGCCCATACTATGACGGGTACTTCTAAGGCAGGCAGGAACTCCCGCGCACGCTGAAGGTCACAGCGGCCACCACGCCTGCAGTCGCAGCCAGAGCGTTTGACTGCAGCCTAAGCACGCAAACGGAGCGGATAACGGTTAACACAACCTCTGTCTACGTTACCACAGCGAAAAGAGTTCAGTCAGCTGCAACACAAGAAGGGAAGAGGAACCCGCTATGTGCCTCCGCTCCCCGGAGGGCCTGCCCAGCGCCGCACGGCGCGGGAC
>Ga0181612_121648_pt1 | contig 11258 bp, 7 predicted proteins | sample HoacroProtozoa21_FD_119630 | JGI IMG/M metagenome (GOLD analysis project Ga0181612, IMG submission 119630) | Hoatzin crop microbial communities from Cojedes, Venezuel. Combined Assembly of Gp0051906, Gp0051904, Gp0051908 | reverse complement strand
TGTACTCATTTTCAGAGGAGCCATGCATTTGCGACAGAGGAAGGACCTTTTTCTCCATATTTGTTTTCTGCTGCATGTTCTTTGCATATGGCATAAATTAAATCAGAAATTAACTATTTTCTCTCTCCAATCATGCCATGAGAACCTGGTACGTTCACACAAACATCAGATAGGAAACAGTCACACAGAAAATGCTGATAATAACAATAATAAACAACAATAGTAAAGATAGCCTCAGAGACAGTTCCTGAAGTTTGGCTCTTCAGCTGTGGGCTGACATCGTTCTACGGCTCTCAGGCCCAGAAAATCAGCCTGGGCAGGCAAAAGCTTCTCTGTACCGTCATGGCATACAGCACAAAAACTGCCTTTCCTAGGCTGTTCTAACATGTCCACTTCCACTGTTCATTGCAATTTGAAACTGCTGACGCTCAGAGTGGAAGACTAAGCAATCAGCATCTCTTTTTTTCCTTGTATCTCAAGAATGTGCTTAGCACTGTGCTGGGGTGCAAATGCCAAAAACTGGGCAGAAAGGGCTTGGAAGTTCATTTAGTCTGTCCCCATCCAGAACACGAATAAGCTGTTTTACACAATTTGTTAAACCCATCTATGTCTTCTGTTGAAGAAGTACTCGGTTGTGAGTCAAGAAAGCTATGTTCTCTTACTACATCAGCCACTGGCCTACAGATAAAACCCTTAGTCAAACTATTTAAATGGGTTTAAGACCATGACATCAAATTTGGGCAAATTCTTTCAACTTTTCCTATACCACGCTTCAAAGGAATTCTGTCAAACATGGAAAAGCACTGTCGTCCCTTCTGAAAGCTCCCAGTGCAAGTGCCATCCATCTAAGCACAAAATATGGATAGAAGTGATACAAACAGATCAAAATTTCAGTGTACCCAGCCAGTGTTGGAACTTGACTTCAATGTCACACCACATTGAAGAAAAATGTCACGTACCCTGCAACAGCCCAGGTAAAGACTGATACCATTTAGGTTCTGGACCTAGGCACTCCTGGATCTTTCTCAGTGAGGCAGCTCTCAGACAGGCAGGAAGAATTTAGGAGAGACTGTTCCCGGCACAAAGGGAATCTGCGGCAAGGAAGACAGCTCTGGGGATTTGTGAAGATGAAGGCATTTTATGCAGAGTGTCTCGTTCAAACAGCAGCTATAGCTACACCGTTGTGACCAGAAGGAACAAGGATACGCTCATAACTAACCCAGCTGGATTAGATACTGCTTGCAGCAAAGCCACTTACCACATGGAGCTCAGCAAGAAGCATCCCGGATTTGTACATCTCACTAGGTTCTGCTACTCGTGCTAGGCCATAGCTACAGCCCCCTCAGCCAGTTTAAAGCTAGTTGGCTTATATCAGTGCAAGCTTCTCTGACTGCAGACACACCAGTCAGAGAGAGTGCTGTAGCAGGTGGCAATAAGTTACCTAATAAAGAGTGAAGATGAGAAGCTGTTTCCAGTAAGGCAGTGCAAGCAAACTTCTGTCCCAGCACTCGGGGCCTCTAGTCCCGTTCCCCTGACAAGCGAGGGGGTGATTGGCCCCAGCTACTCACCCGGCATTGGTACAGCTCCTGCAGCTGGGCGTTGATCCACTCCTCCAGGTCTAGCCAGCGCTGTAGGTCTTTGCGGTTGTACTTTATGGTTAACTTGCCCAGTTTCCTGTGTGATGATTCCTCCCCAGGTTTCTCTGGCGTCTGGAAAGTCACCCGGGGCAGCGCGCTGGAGTTGCTGGCCATGCTCACTGCTTCCTCCTCCTCCTCCGACAGCAGAAATTCTCCTCCTGTGGGCTCCCTCGCTCCTTTTCTCGGTCTCCTTTCGCCAACACCTCTCTGCAACTAGTGGCTCACAGCACAAGCTACTGGCAGACACCAAAGGCGGGCAGCATTGGTAATCACAGGGAGAGAACCTGGGGAGACCACATAGCCGGGGCAGCAGCCAGGCTCTGCAGGCAGAGTTACAGCAGCAGGTTCTTGGGTTTCACCATTGGCCGCACTGACCGGAGCGGGGAGGCAGGCAGAGTTGCTGTTGTAATAACATCTGTTGTTAAAAGAAGCCAAGTGAACCAGGGAATTGATGAACCAAGTTTGTTAATATTTAACACAAGTCAGCTCCAAGAGGTGGGGAAGAAGGAGGTTTTAAATGGCTGATTTCCTATGTGCATGTGCAATTCCAGAGGGCTGATCCATAGATAATGCATTGAATCCTGCTCTGTTCAAGCTCCACTAGCCTCAGTAAACTACTTTGCCTGCAGCTACAGGGTTTAATTCCCATTGAAATGGTATATTTGGCATTTTCCAGCTAAAGCACTGGACCCAGTACAGATAAGGAGAAGAGATCTGGAGTCAGGTGGCTGCATCCACTATTTTACAAGGATGGGAACACTATGTCAGTTGATACTGCAAGCCAAACTTGAAATCACCATTCCCATTTTACATTGTTCTACAATCTGTAAATTTATTCCAGCTTTCTCAAAAATTTTCTGTAGAAATCCCAGCGGCCTGAATTTGAGATCATTTGAGCAAGACGCTTCTGAGAGAAAACAAAATATCTATGCTGTTATTGGAAAAAAAAAAAAAAGTACAGTATTTGACATGATGACACTGCAGGAAAAGGCCTGTCTATGGATATAGCACTAACTCCTTCCCACAGAAAAGTATTTATGGTAAAAGTCAAACTGCTATGATACTATATATTATCGTTGCTGGGTTTATAATCTCTTTCTTACTGGAAGACAGGTTAAAGGTCTGCAACATCATTGCCCTCTGCCATTTTAGAAGGATATGTGTGAGCAGCACTGTTCAGAGGAGGAGAAATCAGACTGGCTGTTGTTTATGGGGTGCCAAGGCACTGGGACACCTGCGTTCCCTCTAGACGCTGTATCACGCCTCTTTAGTCACCTGTTCCCAGAGCCTCCGGTGATCTGCCTAGGGAGCTGCGCTATCGAATGGACAAAACCCAGCTGAGACACTCCATCATGAAGCAGATCCAACAACCCCAGTCTCATGATTTATGTGGAAAAAGCAAGTAAGTCTGCTGCTCCTGGCAGCCAAGGTACTTCCAGTTTGGAGGCCAAGAACTTGATAAACCAAAGGAAAAGCGATCAGCCCTTCTCCCACTAGCAGCTGCGGCTGGGCAGTGTGGGGCAGTCTGCAGGGGGGCTGGTCACCTCTGGAAGTCGTGCTCAGTTCCCCTGCCAAAGCCACATTCCTGTGCCCAGGGGGATGGTGTACAGCCAGCCAGTAACCTCTTGTACACGGGGTGACAGAAAAATTGACAGGGCCATTCCAGCCCTTCTTTTCAGCCTAAATTTGAGCCAAAAATAAAAGCCTTTTCTGATGGAAAATTCCACAAAATGCTAATCCTGAAACTTGCTTCCATATCAGTGAAAGTGGAAGTATTAAAGTATACCTGAAACTGGTATAATCTCCTCTGCTTTTCAGACAGCCTAAAATTTCAATTCAGAAGACAGCTATCAGCTATTTAATTTAAGCAGCCTTATCCACTTTTCCTCACTGCTTGGATGTATCCCCACTCTAACCTCATTTTTAAAACTGTCTTATTCAGATCAAAATTTCCCAGAAAAAACCCATGTTGCGAGAGGCTCAAAGCATACTCAGGGAGTGCAGATTCTTCAGAGATTCTTAACTGTTAGAAACCTTGCAAAACCCATTGAACACCCTTATAATGTGTTTACAACTGTTGACTTTTCAAAGGTTAATATGCTCGCCCAATACAGGCAGGTTTTCACAAGGTAACTCTGGACCAAAGGACATACACTGCCAGGTGTGAAGTTCCTGTCTCCAAACAGAAGTGCTTTATTTTGCTGTTCAAGGACTGACATTTTTTAACAGGAGAAAACAACCAAATATTTGCCTTGGTCCTGAGGAACTCCAGACAGGCATTAGGATCAGAGAAAGAGGACCAGACTTATGAGAGAAGTTACCTGGCACTCCTGAGTCAGTCCAAAATTTTGCAGCGGCTGAATATACTAGCAGGGAAGTTGTCCCCTTCCTCCATGCCCTGTGCTGACTCTGGTGCTCTTCGTTGAGCCAGTTTGTAAGAGATGGGGTTTGCCTTGTTAATCTTCTGCCTCCATAGTTGAATTTATGAAGCACAGGATCCAGAGGTCACAGGATAGGTGTGAGGAAAAAAGAAAGGAGAATATAACCTGCTCTAATGGCTCTTCAAACAGCTTGAGCCACGGTTGACTTGTAACCTTGCCTGAGAGTGAACAGTGCTCTGAGATACCATATCTGAAAAGGTTCACAGGCAGACTCACCCCACCTTCCATACTCTTATCAACAAAGTAATAAGCAGTCCTCGGTGCCCTCATGCTGCTCTGTCAGCATCACCCTACAACAGAATAAGTCATTCAGAAGCAAATGTCAGAGGCTCTCTCAGGAAAGCCGTAAGCCAAAATGAGCTGTATTACAGGATGTTCATCATACTGCTTTAGATTATATCAGTTTAGTCATGAATTCTTTGCAATGCAAAGATGGCAGCATAGAAATAAACATTTACAGATAAAGTAGGCCTTCTCCAGTAATAAACTACTTTAAGCTATGATTAAATCAAGAGGAAGAAATAAAAAGACTGTGTGCAAGACCACTCCATGAGGGTGTGGCAGCAGTTCCTGCAGGCACAGGAATGGGTGCCTCATACAGGATAAGTGATATTGCCTCCTTTGAACAAGGCAACATCTCATACGGGTGCACCAGCCACCTGCCAGTCCTGGTAAGTGCCAGCTACCACCAAACAAGAAGTGGCCACGTGACTCTTCTCACAGTGCTGCACCCCATCCTGTCCTTTCCTCACATCGCAGCAGATTCAGTGGCCAAACAGACAGAAGGACATTCAACGTGTTCTTTGGACATGCACAGTGGGGGGGATCTCAGAGATCTCAGGCATGGCTGGGAGATGAGATCTTGTTTTCAACCTAGTTATCTCCTTATAGCCTTGGGCATACAACCTGTCCAAAATTTCAGAAGTGAACACACATACTTGGGCAACTACATCATCTAAGCAGACAACCTGATTTTTCACAAGAGCTGTGTGCGTGTAAGCTCTGATGGACCTCCTGCTGCAGTTGCTGGTCATCATGTGCTCTGCAAATCTCTGCTTATTATTTACATAGGTGAATAAAGGGGGTTTAAATGTGGTTAACACATTTGAGTGTTAGGCTGAAACTCTGTGCCTCAGTTTCCATGTGTGACCTGGGGTTGCTGCTCCTTCAGGTCTGCCCTAAAAGTGAGGTTTTGCCTCCAAAAGGGTGGGGTGGGGGGGTTCAATACTGTGGAGTTGGGCTTTTGTGACTGTCTATGGCCCCAGAGAGGGCCACCAAACCAAGCTGACGATCTGCGTCATACAGCCAAGAAGCTGTGGCACAGATCCAGGCAGCAGAGCAACCAAGTGCATGAGGCAGATCTGGTTACGCTCCTCTGTTCTTGAAGCTAATAATCTCCATCCCACACCTGTGACCTACGCTGGTGCTTCTCTTTCTCTCTGAGCTGATGACTGTGGTACATGCTCAATAATTCAGCAGGGCCCCAGCTCATCTTTCTAGAGAACGAGGCTGGCCTCTTTCTCTTGAGGCCCAGCCTAGAGAGGAATGTTTCCTTTCAAGACAGCCAGAAGCCACTCTCCACCTGCTTTAGAGAATAATCACTTTCCCTGTGGTTACAAACATGGTAGTTAACACAAATTAAACCAGGGCAGACAGCAGAGGTGACTGTATCAATACTAAGTGGACGCCACAAGCTAAAGAGGTACTGCATCCTCCTGTGAGCAGGAGCAGGCACAGAAGTTGTGCAGATCAGAAAATGTAGCCAGAGATGGAGATTTTAAAAGTCCAGAGCCCCGAGTAAGCAGCCTCAGCATCCTAACATTGCTCCTCCACTTCCCTTATCCTCCAGTGTCTCTGCAGGAGGATGGAAGCTGAGAAGGCTGCACCGTTGCTCCAGAGCTCTAGCAAGAAGAGGGAGAGCACATCATCTCCTCTCACCTTCAGCCTCTGGAGAGTTAAGGAAGCAGCCAGGGGTTTCCAGCTCACACTGTCCCCACCTCTTACCCAAGCAGTACTGCTGCCTTCCCACCAGCACACAGAGAGGAGCCTAATTAACTTCAGTCAGGCAATCAGTAATCACTCTGACTCCTCTCCCCTGACAGTCTTGCCTTTCATAAGTCAATGAAAGGGCAGTGAGAAGGAAGAATGCTGAGACACAGAGTAAGACATTTCTTAACTTAGTATTTGACTGATCAACCCAAAATTGAACTATTTGGTCCCGCCTCAGAAAATAGACAGGTCTCAGCAATAAAGATAAGAGGTCAGAGGAGCTAGCCTGCCTGCCCTCCCTCCTGCCTCTGTGAGTGGCAGCCAAGCAGAGCGTAAAGGCTCGTGGCTCAGCAGCAGCTGAGAAGTCTAAATGGGAAATAATTGTACCTACTGCTTTGGCACACCAGTGGAGTAGCAAAATCTGGACCCTCTCTTTATTTAGGCAATTAATTCTGCTTATCTGTGTCCACCCTCAGACATCCTGTACATAGTGGGATGAGTAAGCATCTCCACCCAGGAGCAAGCTCCCCCCGGCCTTCAATACTCAGGTGAAGATGACAACTTGAATTAGATGCCAAATGGATTATTTAGGGATCTTTGAAAACCTGTATATGTTGTTTTGTGCCCTCCCTCTTGTATTGCTTTGCTGTTTCCCAAAAGAAAGAGTCCTGTGGCACTGAAAGCATTATTGGTGTTTTCATGTGGCACAGAGGTTTCAGCAAGTCCTTGGATGCTAGAGTTTGAGACAAGAGAAGAACTGGCTCAATAGATGAAGGGGATCTTCCTTGTTTTCCAGCCTGCTTTCAACATTTCAGTCTTGCAGAGACCGTTTGTATAGTTCTTACGCCAAGAAGTCCCTTGAAAGGATGCAATCATATTTGCAGGGACTGTACTGCTCACACCTGCAGGGAAATGGCCACCTACAAACACAGGGGAGAGCAGCCTTCCACAGGAGGCACCGGCAGCTGGCCTGAAGGTGTTGAAAGCCAGAAGGTTCCTGGGGTTGCAGTCACAGTAGGAACTGATGGAGAAGGAGAGGCTGTGGGGAACCCCACGGCTGATCCTGTTCCACTCACAGGCACTATAAAGAAGAGCTCAGGTTCCCCACTTCAGTGGGAAATGTTAATTTATTCTAGTTCCTGCAAACTGAAGGTTCTTTCCGTCACAAGAGGAGTCATTTCCATACCTATCTCCTTGTAAAAGCCTAGCGTAGACAAGACAAAAATGCAGATACTTTCTCAGTGTAACTAGTCTCAACACTATTTCCCCTTCCTTCTTTGCCAGTGCTCCTGCCCTTAAGGATTTACCTTGACAAGCAACATTAAAATAAAAGCCAGTGTCATGCAGGACTGTAGACAAGAACTTCCCCAAAGAAACACTATACCCTCACTGTAACTCCCTTCCCCAACGCTGCCCCCGCTGCAAAGGGGATGGCTCTCGGGAGGACTCAGCAGCCTGTCATCCTTTCCCTTGCTTTGTTCCACAGGACCGGTGGTTAGTCACGGCCCGGTGAGGTCCCTCCCTGTCTCCTTCCCTTGCCACATCTTTGTGCCGTCACTTGCATCCGGGTCTCGCCCCTAAACCACACCAGGAGGTTTAACCTGGGGCAAATACAACAAAACAAGCAAGCAAGCAAACCTGTCTCCCAAGCGTTAATGACATGCAGAGCGGTTCCCAGGTAAAGCGCAGCAGAGTGGAATCGCCTGCAGCAGCCAGTGGGACAAGCTGCTGTCAGGAAGTCCTTGCAGGTGGTGATGCCATGGAGCTGGGCTGCACAGCACGGCAAAGGAGACCTGGACTGGGGCTTCCTGATTTTTCTGGCTGTTGGGGTGACTTCCTTCTGGAAGGAGGACATCTGCCTGCTGATGGGTGCCGGGGTCTCCGTAGCAATCACAAGAAGGCAGGCGACACAGGCTCCTGCACCGAGTTTGTTACAAGCTATGCGTGTCTAAGGGCTCTCATAATCTTAGTCAAATATTAAACTGCAGTGCGACTTACCCCTCCTGAGTCATCTCCTGAATTGTTATTGCAGGACTGAGAGCAGACACTTCTCAAAGACAGACGAATGTTAATGATGACTCACTGTTTCAGGACCCCTTACAAAACACTCCCAAGTCATAAAATCACACACGCTACTTTCCCTTCACGTTAATATGAATAACACACGGTTCAGCTGAAGTCATGGGAAATTGTTCATTTGGCAGCAGATGAGGGCTGCGATGGGATTTCTAGGTTAGGAGGGCAAGGAATAGGTTATTGAGTTGGAAGGAAAGATGCTGCAACAGGGAGAGGTTCCTAGTAGAAGTCCTTGATCTTGGAACTAATCTCAAAATTTTAATTACTGAACCTCTCTAGAAGAAACCGGGCATGTTTAGAAACTGTGCTACTGGCACACAGATGGGGTGCATCGCTCCTACGGTGGAAGACCAAAAATGTGATCTTTAAAGGTTAAATGAGCAAGCCAGACCCATATGCCAAGCAGAAAAAAATGGGTCAAATTTAAGAATACAGAGAATATAAAAAGTAAGCTCACATACTTAGGAAATTGTCATAAAAATTTTAGCTGGGGGCTGATCAGCTGAAAATGGTGGCAAGAACAAGACCAAGACCCAGCAAACATATACAGTTCATAAGATGGCTCTGCAGTGAGCCTATGAACGATAATAATATGATGTAATCAGCAACATATTTGCAGCAGAGAGACAGAAAATTAAGTACTTGGTAATGGTGATCCATTCTTTAGACTGTGGCACAGAATTCTGTACCGCCTATTTAATAATACAAACCCTGAAACTGGAAAATGGGCAGAAAAAAGGCCATTAGGGTAACAGAGGGGAAATGGAGACTCTACCATGAAAGTGATTGAAAGATCATGGCTTGCTTGCACTACCAAACTGAAGACTGAGTTAAGATACGATTTCACTAAAATAAATACAGCTGAAGATGACAAAAAGAGAGAAGCTTTTGAAATTAAAGGACAGTGCTGTACAAGAAAACTGAATATAAAGTAACTGTAAATACACTTAGTGTGAGCAGCAGAAAATCTTGCAGCAGGATGCTAGCACAGCCTTCTGCTGGGAGCAAAAGTGATTAAAACCTCCTACTCTTAAGGTTAGGACTGATCAGCTTATGAAGGGGTGAGCCCCTTCATGCACATTAAAAAAACAAAAAAAACCCATCAAAAAAACACCCACCAGTCAGCTAGAGATGCCAACCCAGGAGTCCTCCCAGCTCTACATTTCTAGGGGTTATGTTACCTGGCACAAGCAGAAGAGATGTCATGTCCTTCTGGTTCACAGGAAATGCTTGACAGAGATATTGTAACACAACACAACTGCTGAGGTAGATTGGATTATTGCCAGTTAGACAAAAATACCAAACCAGTCTGTTTAGGGGCAGTTCTGCTGTATGGAGATCCAAGCATGGTCACTGATTTGCAAAGGGGATGGGGCCAACTGCTCCCTGAGCAGCACACTGTTGTGTTGGGGAACTGCACTGAGTCTCACCTGGCTCCAGACTGAAGGCTTTAAATATTTATCCAGGAAAAAAAATCTCCTCCGGGTTAAATACGAGAGTGAGTCCCCAGCAGAGTGCCTCAGGCAGTGCAGAATAAAACGAGGAGACAACCTTGCTGTCATTTTTCTTTCTCTTGCATGTATTTAGAAGGTGTGCGGGACAGCTGCATCCTTTACCGCTTGCACGGTCTGCAGGCAGGTCCTAAAGACCTGGTGTAGAGATGGGGTCTGAGTGTGGAGTGGGAGACACCCACACTTCTGACAAAGATTCGTGTAGTCAGTAAGAAAATATCTCTCTGCTCTGCAGACATGCATGTTTCCTACTGCCCTACCATCTACTTTCATGGTTTAGGCTTTGCCTAATTTTTTTTTTTTTTGTGCTACCATAGACAGTTCAAAGCAATTCCTTTTTCCAAACAGGAATCGGTACTATACACAAATGTCAGCATCAGGCCATAGAAAGTCATGAGAGGTGTTGAAAACTAATATTCCCACAACGTTACATTCCCATAGTGTTTCTCTGTGACAGGCAGGAGGGGGGAAATACGTGTCTAGGGACTCTTAATAAAGACCTTTTACCATGAAGGTACATGAGGCTGGATCAGAGGCACAGAAAGAAGCAGCAAGAATTGAAACACTGGGCACCAGAATGATTCCCAAACCCGCCAAGTCAGCTGCTCTTTGAGGCATAACTGGGGCTCACCGTCTCTTTTTGAAGATTTGCCACTCAACACCATCTCATGCAGGCTGCTGTTGTTTGAAGTGATGCAATATTTCATTACAACTACTGTCCAAGCAAATTACAAGTACTCCCTGCTCTCCTTAAGGACTACGACAGAGGGATAAGAAGAGTTTACCCAAGGGCTTTAGGACTGTTTACAGAGGGGGTGGATGACACCGGTGTATCTGTTGAACAGGGGAATTTGATCGTGGATCTGCAAGTAGAAGCAGGGAGAAAATACACCCAAGTTAGGGCCAGCAGCCTTCCTATTCCCGTGGCCCCAAACAGCACCGTCCTGTGAGGCAAAGGCACTACAAACAGACCATGACTGATCTATGTGAGATCGAGGAGAGCAGTGGAATTGCTCATCGGTGGGGGGTGACCACTAGAACTTTTCACTGCTGCTGTGCCAGAGCTCCTGTCACAGCCTCTGGGCATCCTACCAAGTGCTTTCACTCAAGAGGAATACTGTGTCCTAAGAAGAGGGAATTCATGACTCTGAGCTGCCTGTGCTGAGCATGAAACCTCTCGCAGCAGCGACGGCAGTGGGTGCTGTAGATGCAGCTGTGAGGTTGGCTCGTTCAGGTTAGCAAGACCTGGGCGAATGGTGCTCCGTGCCACACAGCTGGCCGCACCAGGGCGCGAGGGCTGCCACCGCCGGACACAGACCACTGTGCTCCCCGGCTTTCAGCCTCTTCGAAGCACCCTGAGCAGGGGGATGCAGCAAGCACCTGGCTGGTGGGATGCTCATCTGGAATGGGTGCCCTTGCACCTGCGTGAGCGAGAGTACCGCCTTCGCTCCCTTCGCCAGAGGAGTGGAAGATAGTATCAGCCTGACTCTCCTCCCCTTCCTCTTACGCAATTCAGCATGCAGGGGAGTGACTTGATTTTTTTTTTTTTTTTTTTCCCTCTCTGGGGGGGGTTGTTTTCCCTTCCTGTGCTCTGGGTGCCTTTG
>Ga0181612_177321_pt1 | contig 11259 bp, 4 predicted proteins | sample HoacroProtozoa21_FD_119630 | JGI IMG/M metagenome (GOLD analysis project Ga0181612, IMG submission 119630) | Hoatzin crop microbial communities from Cojedes, Venezuel. Combined Assembly of Gp0051906, Gp0051904, Gp0051908 | reverse complement strand
TACGTTAGTCACTCCTTCAACGGGCCATGAAATTGTTCCAGCTTTTAAAATGTGTGAGAGAATTAAGGCAGGTGCTGGCACATCATAAATGAAACTCTAACCTTCAGGCTGGTACAGTAGTGACATTGTGGAGGGGGCTGAGAGAGTTAATGTCTCAGACATTGTGAGAAGACAGGTCGTGGTCTGCGCAGCGGCAACGGGCTGCAGGCGAGAAGTTAGTTACTGCGGGACGGGGAAGGCGGATGGGAGGATGCGCCGTTCCGTGTCTGATGTGCCTTGCCGGAGGTCACATGAGAGTTCATCTGAGCAACGGGCTTACGACGACCTGAGACACCCCACCCACCCCATAGCGACTGCGCAGAAGATCACGAACTTTCTCGAACAAGCACCATGAGTCCTCCAGAGGTGTAACTGAGGGCAGAGACGAGACAACTGCGAAGAGCCAGGATTGCCCCATCCATCGTTGTCATCGCAGGACCTGGGGTGGTGACATCTGGCTCTCTTCTTTTCTTCTCTCATCTTTGCTTTTCCTCTTATATATATTTCCAGTAAGAATCCACGTTACCAACAGTTTTTACACTTTCCAAGTTCAAGTTACCGCTAGCATAAATAAAACTTTAATTGATCATTTTGTGTTGTTTCACCTTAATTTAGGCTGAGTGGATTTACTGAATCTTAGTTGCTCTTCTCCCCTCCTTCCCCCCCCATAGGTGGGACGCACCACATTGTTCCTGTTTGCATTCTTCAGAACGCATGGCTTCTCAAGTTGCAATGAAATTATTTTGCGCCTTTATATTCTTAAAACTCGGTGGGGTCTTTGGGCTGCCCATGAGAAGTGTGAGACTTACAGGTTTAAGAAAATATATCAATTATTGACACTCACTATGTAAATATGGGGGTTTTTTGTTGTTGTTACAGACTTTGTCTTGCTCAATAGCGGTCGGAAAGAAACTTGCTACAGAAGGTGCTTGCACATCTGCTGTTGGAGAAATCAAATACTGAACCGTCTATGATCCAAAAAACCTTAATGACTTCTCTGAAAAGCCCCTCAGAAGAATAATACGCATAAAACCAGCATACAAAGTCATATTTGAATTTCACAGCAGAACAAATGCTCAGCACTTTTGCATAAAAAGAAATAGCACCGTAGAGAGAGTCATCTTCAGTCCATGGATATTTTTCCTGAGCTCTTATTTAAACCTGAAATCCAGTGAATTGCTGTGCAGCTGCTTATCTCAAGCAATCACTACCGTTCTCCAAAAGGAGTGCTTAATCTTCGGTTTCTTACAAGGTTTCTCTTATGAATGAAACTGTGTTGAATCTTACTACCTTCAAACAACTGTCCAGTTTCTATCTTCCCTTTTTCCAAAACTTATGCCAGACTGCCAAATGAAAACCTCACAACTGTATGTGAGGTTCTGTTAAAAGCTCAGATGAAATTACCTAAGTCATTATCAGTTTTAGGAAGCCTGCGTATTATTCTTACTAGCAAGGTGGTTTAATCACTTTAATTACTGATTTAATCACTGTATAAAGCTGCCTTGGTTTTTGTGTCACATTTAGCCCTATGTGAAAATCTCTTAATACAGCATTAGGGAATTAGAATTATCCTGGTACTGAGCGTGAAGAACATACTCTGTTGTATAACCAGAAATGCATGTATTGCCTGAATATACCTGCTTTCCTAATTGTAGAACTAAAATAATTTCTTCATTTATAATTTGCCTTAATATGTAGGAAGGACAGGAGACAATACAATAGAATTATTAACTGGTTCTTCCTTCCTTCTCTCTTTTCTCTCATTTTCCAACAGTGGGTCATACATTTATGATTTCAAACTGTATTTTAAGGTCTCTTTTGATGTCACTTTTTTGGTTTTGTATCCAAGATCACCTTGTATGCTAGTGCTATGCAATTTTAATATATTCCCGAGATGCTCCTGTTGAGGTGGCAAGGTAATGTTATTTTCAACTGTATAGCTGGGGAACAGAGGCACAGAAGAGTAAGAGCAGCTTTCCCGTACCTAACTTTTCCCAGTCATTGAGGGTCCCTCTAGACGTCTACAGTCAGGTGATATATCACCCTCCCAGTGACAGCCTGGATCACATTAAAGTCTGTGGCAGACAGCGAACTGAACTCAGATCTTCCAAGTCCTACATTACTACTCTGATTACTGGAACATATTTCCTTTCTGAAATAAACAAATATATTATGCTGAAGTATAGGGATTTAAATACTTCTCCTTCACGTGGATTGGCAAGAGCATGAACTTTATGATTTTTGTATCACTGTTTTAAAGTTTTTGCTACTTCTCTTATTAAATAATTGAGAACGTCATCCTTGATCTTGGATTTCATGGTTTCTGTACTTCTTGCTTTTCACAGATACTACACTCTCAGGGGAAATTGGCACCAAGAAAAAGGTGAAAAGACTGTTAAGTTTCCAGAGGTATTTCCATGCATCCCGGTTACTGCGTGGAATTGTACCACAAACCTCTTTGTACCTGCTGGATGAGGACTACCTTGGGCAAGCAAGGGTAAGATGGGTCTCCAGATCTACATTTCTGTTAGTAATATCCCAGAGAGCATCGGTTTTGTTTCAGTTTTCAGATAAACAAATGCATGGTTGATCTTTCTTGAATGATCCCCCGTTACTTGCGTGCCTCACAGCAAGCAGACTGTCCGTTCCTCTTTCATGATTACAGCTTTAAAGGCTTAGTCTCAAAGCAACAAGAAAACGTCTAAATCTATTCAGCATTTTCAGATTCTGTGAACTGAAATTATAATCTGGATTTATTAAAGGATGAAGGATCCCTGGTTACTGATTTAAGTAAATGCAGCCTCGACACGGGATTTAGTTCATCCGCTTGAAAAAAGACAGCTGTCTCTCAGCTGGTATGGAGCAGCTATTAGGCAACCCACAATAGCTCGCTGTAATGGCAAAGCCTAGGAAACAAGTAACATTCTGTGCAAAGAACTTCACAATAATCAAAACATAATTCTCTTATTTTGCAGTTCTTATACTTTCTTTGAATGGTATTTTCTAACAAAACTTGCACAACTGATGGCACTGGGATTATGTGCCTAGGCAATTTTTATGCTCTGCAAGAGAAGATTACATGCCAGGTGTTAGGAGGTAATTAAGAATCCAGAACTGGTTTGAATATAGACTAAGCGATGGGAGTGAACACAGATTTCATTCACACATAGGCCGTTGTAGGTCATACAGTCAGTCCAGACTTAGTTCCTTGGCTGAACTGATGTAGCTGTGAAAAAACTGGATGTGGCGGTAGTGATGGATTCTTCTGTGTGGCTGAGTGAGCTTCACAGAAGCGCTGTATCTAAGTTTGTAAAAGCTATTCCTTTGTCTTGGTTTGTTTAGCAAAAGGTAATTCGTATTCACCATAAGAGCTATCACTGCCTGTTACTGTAATAGAAACCTAAGAGAATTTGTACTGAATTGATTTGAGGACATGAAAGAACAATAAAAATCTTGTGCAGTAAAAGGGAGTATTTTCATAATATTTTTGTTTGTGTTATTCCGTGTTTTGAACTCCATTTTGAAGGTATTTTTAGTGTCAAGTTCAAAACCTCCTCAGTTAAAAGTGCAAGTGATACTTTAGGCAGTAGAGCTAAATATGGTTCCTGATGGCTGATGTTTCAAATACATCTCTATAGCTTTCCCAAACAAAATCTTAAAGCTGCAGCAACCAAACCTGTGATTGATTAATGTGGAATAATCATTTACATCTGCCTTACAGTTCGACGTACCAGTTATTTGCCTTTTCGTATTTGTTTTTTCTAGCATATGCTATCCAAAGTGGGAATGTGGGATTTTGATATTTTCTTGTTTGACCGCTTGACAAATGGTAAGTAATTCAACAAAAAGGTTTTATTTTAAGATCTCCCGATATGACTATCCTAAAAATCCCTAATTAATTTATTGCTAAACTTTTCCAGTTAAGATTACAGAAGAGAAATTGGACATAGTTAACTGCTCTTGACATCATATCCTTGAACATTTCCAGGCTCTCCCAAGAATGTTCAAAACTGTAGGATAATGTTTAAAGTGTGTTTTTGTATTAATCTAGTCTCATACGTTGGTTATGGTCACCTTTTGCTTTTTTATTGTGAAGGGCTTACTGATTTCAAGGAGGTGTTATAGTGTCCTTTATCTGGGAAATTCTGAAGGTACCTTAGATATACCTAGTAGATACATTGGTCAATAAGTCTATCTACATGAAACGCTTTTAACGAAATATACCCTCGCTTATGTTCAGCAGCAGAATTTAGAAGTCACTAAGACGGTAAAAATCTGTGCAACTTTTTGTCTGAACACACATCTGTAACACACCCCACCCCCCTAATGTCTGGGCAATGCCTCTTGATCAGGTAACTGCTGCAGATGGTCATGATCGCACTTTTCTCCTTTCTGTAATGCTCATAGGAATGAGACCCCTCATTCCTCACCCCCAGTCTACTCAGGTTTGTCTGGGGCAGAAGGTGTAGAAGAAGTTGGTTTGGAGGGGAATTCAGCTGGGTGACTGGCAGTGAAGTGTGGGAAGGACTGCGAATGGCAAGGGAAGCAAAAGCATAATTCTTCTAAATTACCTTTCTGCGCCTCTGCCCAGTAGCCAAGGCCAAATAAGTTTACATGTCCTCTTCGTACATATATTTATTTTCTTTCCTGGGTTACATTAAATGAGAAAAGACTTCTTCAGACATTGTTTATACTTTGTATGGGTTGGTTGGTTTGGGCGGGGGGGTTTCTAACTTTTATGGAAACATTGCTGCTGGATTATGCAGTGCAAACTTTTTAAAATACCATGTGTACATATAACTGTGTCGTACAGTACTAGTTAGGCTCAATTTCACCAGTTTTCCCAGTACTGGATTCACAGTAAGGCCAGCATAACATTACAGTGAGACTTGAGATCATAGATGCTGCAACTCATTTTTTCCTGTCTGCATCATCATTATGAGATGCAGTTGTAGCTAAGCTAGGTACATGGGTTAATTACATGATTGTACAGCACTGTGTAACATTAAAAATGTAATTACAAACTGCTGATTTCTCAGTAATTAATTAATTAGTACAAGTATGCCAAACTGAAGCGGCAGAAAAGCCATTCTCCTTTCTGTAGTTTCTGGAGGTAAACCCAGATTATCAAGACGATGTGGTTCTCAAACAAGCCTGTCAAAGGATCTCCAGTTAAAACCATGTCAATTCTCCCATCTGTGGCATGTTGAAACAGCAAATGTGACTTTATGGCACCTAGACACAAGAATGGCACTCCACTGCCACAGCTGTACCATCAAATCTTGATTATATATAGGAGTAATTTATATAAGCTACTTTTGAGTATATGAGTGTCATCTAAGCTCATGCAATAGGAGCTAAGATGATAGGAGCTGACTAACAGTTAGGAAACTACCAAGAGTTTTAGGCTTGTTTGTTTTGTGACTGTGTAGTAAGGGAATCTGAGAGTTGTTCCTTTCTGCTTTTAGGAAACAGTCTCGTAACACTGCTTTGCCACCTCTTCAATGTGCATGGACTTATTCACCATTTCCAGTTAGATATGGTTACATTGCACAGGTTTTTAGGTAAGTGCTCACCTCAAAGCCACCATTAAGTGCAGTTTACAGCTTAAGTAGGGCATCAAAAAAGGCATTGGCTTGGTCTGCGTATGTATGTAAAATTACGATGTTGCAAATATTTCAGTAAAAGATTTCTGTGATATATATGTTAACGTGCAATGTACAGGCACTCAGCTACTCAATTCAGTACCTGTTAAGTCAGCGGAGGGATTTCAGAAGGCTCTGCACTGGGCTGAAGCATCCCAGTACCACAATTGCACTGGTGATTTAAAAAAGAAGCATGTCGTGCAGAGATGTGGCCAGCCGAGCAGTCCCACCCAGACAGGCAGACATTGCAGAACCTACCCATGCACAGTACAATTGTGGTGCAGTGTCATTATTTTGGTGACTAATAGACCACTGAGACTCAGGGCAGTTAAAAGTTTATGTGCAAAATTGAACAAATTATATCAAGCTGTCTGCACTGAATAGTGTTGATGAAAGCCCCTGCTGCTGTTACTGCCAACAGAAATATTAGCCCCATGCTGTCAGTGAATCAAAAGAAGAAATTGGCCAAAATCAATTACTTTTTGCATCATGTTTTTAATGCAGCTGAATGCTAGTTTGTTAAGCTGTCAGGCAGAGCTTCCAAGGCAGGGTCTCTTCTTTAAGACTACCTAATTGTCGCTTCTGGAAAGCATTCCTCTGGCGTGGAGACAGACAAAATCTCCCTGCCGTCTCTGACTCCTGTGGGCAGCCATGAAGTGGATGCTCAGATAATTAGAGCTAGCGGTACTCAGGGTTTAAAGGATTACCCACTGTAACTTAAGATGCTTGTGGAGCTGGAAACAAAATGAAGGCTAGGACTTTCTTTGGCATTCCCTATGCTGGAGACGAGCACCATGGGAAATTTGCCCGCTACCTTTCTGTTTCATTAATTTGATAGTGTCTAGAAGCGCGCCTCAGGTGAGATACCACGTGCAGCTTCCAGTGCTCATGTGGGGTTGCCCCGAGACCACCTAATGGTGCAGGCCCTGCTGCAAGGAGCAGACGAGTGTGAAGCACACACCTCGATGATTTTCTGTACGAGTGAAAGCTGAGAGTTAACAGGTTGGTGCTCCTAGTCCAGCTGGACCAGTTCCAGCATTGCAAACTAAAACAAGAGGGACTGGTATTTTAAAATGAACACATGGATGTGACTAAAATTATCACAGAAGATTTTGCTCCAAATACCCCAATGCTGTACCTTTTGGTTCTCTGCCTGGAGGATGTAGGAATGCCTTTGACTGCAGTTAGTCACTCAAATATCAAATAATGCCAGGATATCAGGGCCTCAACCCCTGCTGCAGTAAAATATGTAGTACTGGCTTAATGACATATTACTCCCCTGTGACAGAAGCCTAAATAATTACACTCCGTTGTGGATAAATTTGCCTCTCCTCCTTATTTATTTTACTCCTGAATGAGAGCCTTCAGTAAGGCAAGAAAGAGTTGATTTATGAACTAGACCCAGTATATCCCCTTGGGCCTCACAAATCCTTTCGTGCATTTTTTCTCTAAAGGTATCCCAGTAAGAGCACCAGTCTGTCAGCTACAGATATTTGAAGAAAGTCCGTAGGCAGCTGACTGTAAAACCTCAAATTGTATTTTAAATCCAGTTCCCACTTGCGGCCATGGCATGGAGAGTCAAAAGGATCTTTGTTTTCTGTTTTGATTCCCAGTTATGGTTCAAGAAGATTACCATAGCCAAAACCCGTACCACAATGCTGTCCATGCTGCTGATGTCACACAAGCTATGCACTGCTATCTGAGGGAGCCCAAGGTAATGACAACCTTTCACACTGATGTTGCTTTCAGATAATTCTCGAATTTTTCTTCCCAGGATTGAAAAAAAAAAACCCGAAAAGCTATTTTTAGACAGCAGAACGTGATTGCGTGCTTGAAGTCAGCAACAAGTCAGTGGCAGAGGCAGCTACAGATTACAGACGTTTCAAACAAGCTACTGGCGTCACTTCTCACCACGCAGGCGATGCGTCAAAGCGCTGTTGTATGAGCTCCAGCTACCGTGACCGTGTATACCAGCCGCCCGCCAGCGGCTGCAGCCCCCCCAGCAAAGCGAGCAGAGGGCAACGCGATGCCCGTGCCTCAGTCACCTGACAGCATAAACCCCTCACATCAGTACTTCAAAATACCAGATTTGGTAGGGCCACACTAGAAAAGGGGGAAACGGTCCCTTCGACTGGGTCTGTTCCAAGGGCGTCCTCTGCGCAGGGGAGCAGCAGCTGCCGACTGCTGCAGTGAGCCCTTACAGCGTGAGGGTGTGACGTTGCTTTACGTGTTACTGGAAGGCACGGTAATACTGCAGTGCTGAACCACAGTGTAAGAATATAACTGATCTTTCCTGGCTTGGCTTAAATGAGAGGAAGTTCTGCTAGAATTAGCAAATAGTTAGACCAGAATACAGTAATGGTAAGCGAGAACAGGAGCAGGCCCCAGCTTTCCTGTGTTTCCGTCTCCTGCAAGATCTGCATGTCCTTGCTGTCAAGAAGTGCAGAGGACAGCCAACATCCAGAATCTGTACCGTACTGCTCTTCATTTCTCATCTCAGGATGCTTCTTTCAGCTGGTAGAGCTGTACTCTGTACAGATTCCTACAGGCTGGTAATAACTAACTACCTCACTCTCAGAAACAGAAAACGCTAAGACTTCCAATTTTTTTTTCCAATGATAAGAAAATTTGCTTCTGAGTGATAAGCTGTATAGAAATAAAAAATCAGGGCAGGTTTTCAAAACTGAGTATCTGAAGTTAGAAAGGTAAATTATGTTCTCTAATAAAATACCTATATTTGAACTGAGATATCGAACAGACAAGTTTGAAATTTCAGAAGTTTATAAACTCTGCATTGTACAGCACAGTGCTGTGCTAGAAAAATGAAGCCTGATGTATTGTTGGTATTACTGAATACTGTGTGAGGCAGAGCTCTTATCATGTATGCTAATGTATGCCAGCCTGCTAGTATACTTACTTTTTTATACTGAATCTTTTAGACTATGCTCAGGCACTTGTATAGCAACAATCCTTACATCGCCGTGAATGATAAAGAGATAAGAAATACAAACTCTAATAAAATATGAGTATGTAGTCAGATATCTTTATAGATGTTTGTCCAACAGTCACCTTAAAAACATTGTTCACAAAATTTATTTTAGATTTGACATTTATATACAAATGCCTACAAAACTGAGCAATGCCATGCTGTCAGCTGGCTTGTTTATTTGCCAAAAGGAAGCAAAAAAAGTGCTTACTGTTCATGCTTTTGTTATGATTAATGCATGTGATTCAGCTTGCCACCTTCCTCACCCCATCGGACATCATGCTCGGACTGCTAGCTGCTGCGGCTCACGACGTGGATCATCCGGGGGTCAACCAGCCCTTTCTGATCAAAACTAAACACCACCTTGCCAGCCTGTACCAGGTAAAACTGCTCATCAAGTTGACAGTATGTAAAATGATGTCAAGGAGAGTCTAAGCAATTTGCAGTGAACTTTAATGCCAAAATCTGACAGCGGGAGGGATGTTGATCAAATCAGCCTGCACTTTAGAATCTGGACATTTTCAGTTAAGCTCCTCACTGGGTGTCTCTTCTTACGGCTTAACTGATGCACATGAGAAAGAAGGTGGAAATGTCAGGTTTTGTTGAGGACATTTAAGCCAAATCAGTTGCATGGGTTATTTCTGCTGTAGATTATCTGGGCTGAGGAATTGTGGGTAGGAGATTTAAAATCACAGCAAGACAATTTGTACTTCATCTTCCTTCAGTGAGCAAGTAAGCAGCTGGCACATTCGAAATTGGTGTTGCATTAAAAGAAACTTTTGCTTTATGTGGCTCTAGTAACATTAAACACTTAATGAATACTGCAATTTAAAAAAAAAACCAAAAAAAAAACCAGAAGATAGAGGAAACCAAAGGAAAAGTTGTAGATATTTACACAAATGTGCCTAGAGATATAAAGAAAGAACTTAAAAACAGACACTGTAGATGATACCGCAGGCTGTAGACCATACTTAGACCAGTATCCTGTTTCTGAGAGCAGCTGGTAAAAGATCTCGGAGAGAAAATGAGCCTGGGATTAGTATAGAGTTGTCCTTCACCTGGTATACATCCTCCCAGCTCTGGCAAGCAGTAGAAGAAGACTTCCTGAAACAAGAACACAGACCCTCTTGTTCAATAACTACCAATGAACCCATCTTGCCCTGATTTTTGTTGTCCTTTTTTGAATACATTTGTAGTTTGGCCCATGGCAATCACTGTAGCTCTGGATTTTATCTACAACTGTCATACATGTGTAATCTTTGCGTGCATGTATACATTACTATATATGGGCATCTCTATTCTTCACATTATACTTACATATATGTGCCAGGGCGATGCCATAAATAATTTTTGTTGCACTAACCGTAATTCATAGCTCATAAGTGAAGATGGTATTGATTTCTAGCGTTTGGAAGAGTCAACTTCAGGCCTTGTAATAACGTGTCAGAAACAGAATATCCCAAGTTAAAAATTAATCTAACTGAAGAAGACTCACTAATTAATAGCTTAGCACATCATGAGTTTGCTGTCATGTGCTTGCTACTTGAAAAGAGATTCTCTTGTTTTCCCATCCTCAAGCAATGTTTGGGTTTTCCCAGAAGAAGTGACTTGTGTAACAGTTTAGCCGTCATGCCTTGAGATACGGGAATGGGCTGGACCATGGGAGCCCCAGCCAGGGCACGATGAGCCTCAGACATTTAAAACTTTGTGACTGGCCTCATCACAAGCTGACACAGCTTTTAAGTCATGCCCATACGTATCAGGTGCATTTTGCTCCAGTCTTTTCTAAATGTCAGGCCAGTTGAGTGGAGAGGGAGAAAAGCCAGGGGACTAAGCCAGGGGACTCTGGGAACATTATGTTGAGGACCCTTTGAAGAGGAGTGGGTAGAGCCATTCCCCAGAAATCCTGGTCCTGTGAGAAGGTATAAACAACTCCTTCTCAAATTAATAGTGCAAAACAGTAATATATAATTAGGTTGAAAATTCAGACTAATCTGCAAGAAATGTAGCTAAAATAAAATATTAGCATCTTGGAGAGGTGGTTTCTGCTCAGCTAACTGGGTTTTAATATACTTTCAAATGTTGGTTAGAAAAGGCAGTGACAATACAGACAGTGCAATCTTTCAATGGCAAAAGTGATTTTTAAGTGTCCTATTTAGGGACATTCACTGGCAAGTTTGACATACTATTTTATCTGGAATTGATCCCAGATTGTTTCCAACGATTTTAGTAGTATACAGTGCATGGATGCTAGAAAAAAGTTTTGCTGAAAACATTTTTAGTCAAAAATTTAGATTCAGCAAATAATAGTCTTTAAAACAATAAATTATCTTCTTCGCCTTCACGGAAACGTGGTGGGACAACTCACATGACTGGCATGCTGTCAATGGATGGCTACAGACTCTTTAGGGGAATGCATTGGGCTTTGCCTGGGGGCAAATGAAGAATGAGTTGAGAGCTTGTGGGTTAGAATTAAGGGACAGGCTCATAAGGGTGACATTACGGTGGGTGTGTACTACAGGCCACCTGACCAGGAGGAGGAGGTTGATGAGGCCTTCTACAGGCAGCTGCAAGCAGCCTCACAGTCAC
>Ga0181612_167151_pt1 | contig 11259 bp, 7 predicted proteins | sample HoacroProtozoa21_FD_119630 | JGI IMG/M metagenome (GOLD analysis project Ga0181612, IMG submission 119630) | Hoatzin crop microbial communities from Cojedes, Venezuel. Combined Assembly of Gp0051906, Gp0051904, Gp0051908 | reverse complement strand
CTTCTTCCCTCTGAGGGTGATGGAGCACTGGCCCAGGCTGCCCAGGGAGGTTGTGGAGTCTCCTTCTCTGGAGATATTCAAGACCCGCCTGGTCAAGGTCCTGTGCAGCCTGCTGTAGGAGACCCTGCTTCGGCAGGGGGGTTGGACTAGATGACCCACAGAGGCCCCTTCCAACTCGAAACATTCTGCGATTCTGTCTGGGTCTTCACCAGTACACTCTGCGATCAGAGCACAGCTGTGTTCTCGGGGATTAACCTTTTGCTCTCACTACTAATGATCTCACTACTTACGTTTTTTTGGAGCTCACCCTTGGTGGTTTTGAGTGCTATAGCCTAAACACCTTTAAACTTTGGATGCAGGCTCTCACACATTCCTATAAATACAAAGGGGTTTAATTTACATCCTTCACATCTCAATGCTACATTGTAAAATGATACTCCTGCTGCCTTAGGAGGCAGGCAGAAAGCATGTTATTAGGATAAATATATTATCATGTACTTGTTAGACACCAAGATACTGTAACAGAAGGAACCACACGAACCAAATAAGTCCTTCACCCTAAGGAGACACTTTCTACTAAATTAACTAAATCTTGAGACAATAGGAAATGGTTTCACTATCTAGAAAAGTTTGCAAACATTAACATTTTCTTTTCCTCTTAGTAGGCCTCTTTAAGGGGGGAAGAAATCACCCCTAGTAGTAGCAGACAACAGGGAGACAACTGTAGTAGCACAGAAATAAATCAGACAGAAGCAGCTGACATTTCTTGAGGGCAAAGACCTGCGCTTTCTCTTACATGGATATTTGGTATATCCAGTTATTTCTAAAAAGGCAATGGGTAAGTGAGCTTCAAAAACGTCCATTTGACATCAACCTCTTCCAAGTACTCCCATGCCCCCCCACTTGTACGATATATCACTCTACGTTGCAGGAGAGCGAGAGGCTCAGGTTTGTAAATCTGCCCTCTGCTTTCTAATGAAAGACAGTAATATTTATGAGGACCTGAAAGCCAAAGTGACAATCACAAAGCAGACAAATAGCTTTATTTTTCCCCAAAAACTATTGGACTTTCAATGGACAGTCTGACTGCACGGGCTACAAACTGAAGTTTAAACCTTTGTTAAAGGTGAAAAGTAAAACTAAATCAAAATGGGTTCAGCCCCAATTCAGAAGCAACACTTCAACCAGCACTCCTAAAGCTACTGTTACCTACGACACAAACACCCTTCCAAGATACTGAAATCAGCTGAAAAAGCAAAGCCCATTGCAATTCTGCATCTTAGAAATTTCCTATCCAAAACATTCTAAAACTTATTTTCCTTAAATATGTTAAATTTTTTAACCTATATAAGATAAATATTTAATGGATTGACAAATACATCTTCTATCAATGAGAGTAATAAAACACAGCTCTAAGTTAACAATTATTGTCCGCAAACCTGAAAGTACTTCCCAAGAAGTTAACATCACTCTTACTACTAATACAGACAAGAAAACAGTGTGATAAAAACATTTATTCAAAGTCATTCAACAAAGTAATGGCTATGCCAGGAACACAATCCAGTGCTGCTACATATTTGTCTCCTTTTCTTCCCACTGCACAATCCCGCTTCAGGGCACACAGGTGTCCTATTCCTTTCAGGCACTTTGATTTACCAGATACTGACAATACATTGTTTCCATGCCTTCTCATAACCAGTTATTAGAGCATTTAAGAGATGTATTTAACCCCAAACTAAATTAAATGTTTTCACGTTTGTGTCAGAGAAACAAAGAATTTGATGCATATAGTACCTTACTACCGGAGAAGACCTCAGAGTAACTCTGTAATCTGCAAATTAACTGTCAAAGAGAAACAACACCACCAGTTTCCCAAGGATACTGTTGATTTTTTAAACACAGATACAAACTAAACAGGGAAGAGCACTTAAACAAGAACATCAACACCACTGCACACACAGTATGAAAAGTCTGCATAAAAATAAATCAGCAGTTTCACCATTACCCCCGAGCTTCGGCTACTGGAGAAGTGGAGTCACAGCCCAGTTGCCGCTGCCAGTTTATCCCTCTCCAGATTCCTACAATCACTTTCCAGTTGTTTAAGACAATGCTCCTGAGTACTTCCACTGGGAGGCAGACTCTGCTTTCCATCTGGATGGAAGGGAACGACCGGAATGGTTTGATATGCCGTTCTCTACTACAAAACACAGCCTTAGGTCATTCCCTAATTTCTGGGAAATCTGAAATGCTAAGGAGTGAACAGCTCTGGACTGTTTGTTTCTTAAAAATCGAAACAGAAATAGATGTTCTGTTGCTGTACACTCAGTCCGATTATGAGCTGTATTCCAGTCATGCAGTCGTCAGATCAGAACAAAAATCTAACACAAGAACACCAGAGATTTTCAGCAGTAAAGGTGCTTCTGGTGTTTTCTCTAGCAGAAGCTATACATGCATAAAAATGTTCTCACTCACTTTTAGGTGAATTAGAGTTCATGTAGTGTGACAGCAAAAATTATTACCCACTATCTTATATTCATTTTTTAAAAAATATCAGGTAGGCAGCTCCAAAATCTGGTAAGCCCATGTATTTATAACGTCTTTGCATTCTTTCTGTAACGTTTCTTCTTTATTTGATGGGCTTTTGTTAGGGATAACCTTAAGCCAGCACCTCTTTAAAGAACAAGCAGCAGATGAATACACTCAAGCAACAAAGCAAATCCAAGAGAACAACATGAGGATATACGCTTCAGAAGAAAAAGTAAAGGATTTATCCCACGTCTTTAGAGACATTCCTCACAAGAAAAGCATCAGCCAAACGAACAACACTTTCAAGAGGAATTTTACAATACTTTTCAAAGGAATAAGAACATCCACAGCACAATCACAGCTATAAACATGATAAAGCGGGGATGTTTCACCACTGAATTTGGAAGTCCAAGCTGTTGACATTTTCAACACACTTTCTCCTTTGAGGGATAAATACATTTTCAAGTTCCAGTTGCTTGGGTTTTGGTGTGTTTACTTTTGTGTTTTTTTAACAACATCATTGTGTCCAGTCATTTACAGGGATTTACTATCAAAGAACGTTTAATGAAGAAGTTCCCAGAGGAACACCTGCTCTTCTTCCCACCCCGCGTTCTGCTGTGGTGACTGCATCTCCTGAACAGGAGCAATCCCCCTCCTCCAGTCAGTGATGGAAGCCACAAGCCTCTCAGAGGGGACCACTGCCTTTTCAGGGAAGACTGCTGCTCCCAGGCCCACATGCGTGCTTCAGACTGCGTTCTGTAACACTCACTCTCAAAGTAATGAAGAGATCCCCCGCAAACCACACAGCAGAAAAGCAACAGGAACGCAGCTTATCAACATCACAGACCCGGGAAGTGTTACCCCAGGCCAACACTTGCACAAGACTCAGTTGGTGTTTCATACCCCGTGGAGTGAGCCTAAGCAAGATATATCGAAAGCCGTACTTCACTCCAGCAACCATATACACGCAGCAAATAATTTGTGGAGCTTTTTCTGAGCACAAACGTAAAGAGAGAAACAAAATTTGCTCCTTCAAAGTTCTGTGAAAACGCAATTTTTCAAGCATGTTTTTAGTAATCTTACCTATGCCACAAGTTACAAATCTATACCTCGAAAACAGTCTACTGTTTGTTAGACTGCTTATATTAGCATCTGTGAAATCCCACTTCCTAAACACACCAGTTTACAGATGACTACCCTTGACTTCTAGGCTGTTTTAATAGAAATACTTTGTTTAAGCTTAGTTGTATTTGAAGATATACCCCAACTGTACTGCAATGCACAGAGATTGCCTTTCTCCTAGTATTTTCCAGAACCTAATGTTAAAAAAATACTTGGCTTATTTAACTCCAGATTTCAAAAAGGCTCAAACTAAACCAAACTGTGATTCATAAGACACTAGGAATGCTGCACACACAGTCAATCAGTAGAAATAGGACTTAAACAAATGCTTCTTACGGGTATAAGTGAGACACTATAAAGACCAAGCTGCCAAGAGCAATGTCACCTGGAGGCCACTCACTTAGGAACTTTTCCGCCCTTGTGACAGATGTACAGTCCTGTTCTCCGCAACATCAAAGCCGGCCGAAACAGCTCCCAAACTCAGCACTTCATGAAGTCCAGGGAAGGCTACCACAGAGGCAGGTTTCAGCTGCTACTGCTTCAACCTCGTTCCCCCACGTATTTATGGGCAGAGAGCACTCTTTCTTTGCACTCAAGAAGTCGGGGGTGACCCACGGGGAGTCACACAAAAGCTTAAGTTACAGAATAGACTAGCAGGATGTTTTACTGCAAACCACTTTATAAGGTTTTTATTTCTCTTGGCTGCTCTGAAATTCTAGGTACAGTGGGGAATACAATCGTACAAAAGAAAGAAACAGCACAGGATAAAGAAAATATTTAAAATTCAGTGTTTTTCTAAAGAGCTACTTTATCTAGGTTTTATATCTATGCTGCCTGGGGAAATGACTCCTTTGATCAAAATCCAGCACTGGAATTTATTTAAGTACGGCGTAAGGATGCCTACCCTGTTCATTTGAGATATCATCCTATTGTCTAACCTTGGAAGTAACGGAGGATCAGGACAACCTCTCTCCTCCATCACATTGGAACGAATATCCTTTTCTCTCTTTTTATTATTCTCTCTTTTTTGTAAGCAAAGCAAGGCAGGATCACTTATGAACAGGCCCAACAATTGCGTAACACGAAACAAATTCAAAACAAGGACTCATTAAATTAGAGGCCACTTTATTCCACGTGAAGCAGCATTATAGAAGCATGGTCCTCAGCTCCAAGTCCTTACATGTCACCCTTAAACATAAAACTTACAAACGCGGGTGTTGAAAATCGGAGGACAACACCCAGCGCCCACAGGTATGGACTTGGAGGGGATGAAGGTGAGGAAGTGACTCACTCCTCACAGGACAGAATTCAAGTCAGCAGTTCAGAATCAGTATATAAACACTCTGTAGGTAGATGGAGTTTTTGGCAGAAGGGAATTCTGTTTTTCTTTTCAGGGAAAATAAATTATTGAAGTATCTGGCTGGGTAGAGCCTTCACCGCCAAGTTTTTAAAACAAGAACACTGACCTTTTTAAAAAAGAAAGGTTGCATAGTACCAACAGCATTTGCAGGAATTTTGTGAATGTTCGCAGGAAAAATTATAATCAAATTAGATGAATACAAGTTGATAAGCTGGAAGTCCAGAATAAACTATTCAATATTTCTAGAAGAAAAATATACATAAAATATTTCATGTGTTTCATGAGCCACCAATATTTCAAAACCCGAAAGAATTATGTCTTGCATTTTAAAAGAAATCACTGAATCATGAAAGATTAAGCTAATGATGTAATAAAAACATACACAATTTTAACCACTGTACTCTTAGACTCTGTTATGTACAGATGCATAGAAAAGAGTCAGGCTAGCAGAACTCTCCATTCTTTCACACCCTGGACCCGCCCACAACTGCGTATCTGAATGCATAACACAAGATGTGGACAGAACTTTTTTTTTTTTTAATAAAACTTATTTTATTGGTAAATAACAGATTTTTGAAAACAGAAGTTGTCCCAAGTTTCTTTAGGAATGCCTGTTTCAGTTAGCGCTCCTGCCCAAGCCCCCTCACACCACCTTCCTGCACCCGCTAACAGCCTTGGCTTTGGGGCTAGCACACCTGCACTAGCTCACAGCCCTGCTTTACTTCATTGGGAAGTGGGTTTGTGCCTTATTGTTGAAAGTAGTGGGTGTTAACAGGTAAAGCTAGTTGTGCAGATTGTAAGAGAACTATACAAAAATCTCCTTACGCATCTTCCCCACCAAGGAGGGGGAAGGGAGTGGGGAAAATAATCTACACAGTTGTCAGCGATGCAGACCTGGAAAATATTTTCTAGGCATCCTAAAGCTGTCCATTAGGAAAATCATTTCTCTCTTCACAGCTTCCCTAGAACAGTACAGTGCAGTGATACTTCATCAGAACAATTAAGCTGCAGCTATAAAGGACTGACAAGCCCTGGCAACAGAACTTTCCAAGTGGTTTGTGGACTTGCTGCTGCGGAACAGACTGAACCACGTAGCCAGCCAAGCTCCCTGCCCGAACAGCACTCGGACCACCGTCTGCCTCCCGTGCCTCTTGCCTTACCTGTCTCCACTTCAACACTCACCAAACATTTGCATCCTTACAAAATCCGCAGACAGAAAAAAACAGATGCTTCTCTACATAACCACTTAAATCCTCCTGCAAAGCCATCTCCTCCTGCTTCTCCTGTTCCCTCTACCTTTCTCCATACCCACATACTTAAAACACAGACTACAGACATCCTCTCTACCCAGCACAAATTACACACACATCTAACTTTTAAAAACTAGCCACAGATGCTCCACTTTCCACATTTTTCATAGGCTCTCACAGAATAAGCCCACAAACTTTGATTTTAATAATGGTTTGGAGAAACAACCACAAACCGTGCTCCGCTGTTTCACAGACTATGTTCTCATACTGTCTTAAAACTTTGATTGGTAGAATCATACCGCATGTCCGATCTGACAAACCTTATGTCATCACGCGCACTGATGCACAACACTGCACTACTTGCTCTGAAGTCTTCTGGCCAAGAAGCAAAGAACCCATGCAAAGCCTTCCTGCAGCTGGTCAAGGTTTCTCACGTCTCACCAGCCAACCTGAACAAAGCAAGGCACGTTCCATACCCTGTTCTGGACAGCAGCAAGGGAAAGGCAGAGAAGTCTTTCCTCTAAAGATGCAGAAAAACCATTTTTATATAGTTTTCAGTTCACAGTATCCTTACAAGTTTATCGCAGGAGGAGAGAATGCTCTACACAGACAGTACCGTAACACAGCAAATAGATGGGGAACTGGACCTGGCAGTGCAGTACCACTGCTGTTCTGCTGCTTAATCTTCAGCAAGTCACTTCTAATCTTTATTATCTATTCTCCCCTTCCAGGTCTCATACTGGTTTCATCTGGTAGATATAAGCATTCAGGATAAGGATGATATTTACACAGTACCTAAAAAAATCAAGCACTAGGTTTTCCATTTTTAAGTGACATGGGAAAAGGCTTGCAGTTTGTTATTGCTGTTTTCCACTATCAACAGTGAAAATCCGTACATCAAGAACTTTCAATAACCCCTCCTTCCTCGCTTTTCAGGAAACTCATAAAACTGAGAACCCAGCTTGTCCCATTTCAGATACTGTAATTAACTAGCACATCTTCGTAATTAACCAGACTCCAGAACACTGAGGGACACAGGACTTCCCGATGTGCATAAATGCACACGTGCTGACAAACAGCCACCTCCTCCTCCTCTGGGATCGCAGACACCAAGTCAGCACCTTGACTTCCCACGAGCTGCGGGCTCACTTACGGAACGAGAGGACACGTGTGTGAGTAATTCCTTCCCAAGGATCAGTAAAGACTGCTGCAAGGTTTGAAACGAGATGATTTTAAAACCATTTTGAATTTTTAACAACTTTTCTCTAATTGATTTAGAAGCTAATACGGAATAAGATTTAAGCTTCCTTCAGAAAGCTGCGCTTTTCTCACCCTCTAGTCCTGGATTTAGCAATAGCTACTAAAGAGGTGTGACTAAGATATGGCCTTGTCCAAGTGATTTCCTTCAACATCCTCAAAATCATTAGATCCCAAACTGTATCTCAAAGAAGAGTACTGAAACCTTTAAGAGCCCTTCAGGTCTTACTACACAGCAAACCCTGATGCAGATCAGGAGCTCAGGATGAAGAGCAGTTCTTCCAACTCTAACGGCATAATTGAACAAATAAAGCCCTGCCATTTGAGAGCTGCTTAAGGCTGGCTTGAGTGCTTGCTCTGTTCCTCCAAGTATGATGAGTAAACATGCATGCAGTCCTAAATGAGCTGGCTCAGAAACTTCCACTGTGACTGCTCCATGGACAGAAACTAAATAGAGCCACGGGATAATTCAGGTGGGAAAGGATCTCAGGGGGCTTCAGGTTCAACCTCCAGCTCTAAGCAGACTCACCCATGAGATCACACCTGCTTTCTCAGGGCTTTATCCAGCCGGATTTTGAAAATCTCCATGGAAGGAGACTGCACAACCTCTCCAGGCAGCAAGTCTCACTGCTTGACTGATCTCACGGTGAAAAACGCCTTACAGACACAGACCTCTCTGACATCAAGTCATGCCTGGTCTCTCTTGCCCTCCCATCACGCAGCACTGTGAAGAACCTGGCTTTGCTCTCCTGAAAATCTCCCCATAGGTGCTGGAAGGGCCCCCCAGACCTTCTCTTCTCCAGGCTCAACAACAGGCACAGTTCCTCTGCCCCTCCTCACAAGGCAGAAGCTCACACCTCGAGACAATCTTGGCAGCTCTCCACTGCACTCATTCCATTTTATCAACAATTCCCTTGTCCTGGGGGCAGCACGACTTGATGCCGTACTGTGGATGTGGTCTAACGAGTGCCGAGTGGAAGGGGATAATCGCTTCACTCGACCTGCCAGCTGTGCTCCGGCTGACACGGGGCACATGGCTTGCTGTCCCCCACCCCCTCGGCCCTCCCAGCAGAGCTGCTCCCCACCCAGGCCGGCCTGCTGCAAGGGGCTCCTCCTGTCCGCGGACAAAGCCAGGAAGCCCTCACCCTTGAATAGCTGTTTATAAATTTGCTTAGTAATCAGCAGCAGATGAAATGGATGGAAATTGAAGCCAAGTCTTCTTAGTGTTAATACACCTTACTTAGTAGTACTAAGTCGCATCTTAGGGCCATATTCAGATGCCCTAAATTCCACATAAATCCTTCTGCCTCCCATTTCTTATTAGCTGGCTTTCAGACAGCTCCCCATTCAGCATCTTATGTAAATTCTCTGAGTTCTCTCCAAAACCACCTAGATTTCTCCACTGACTCAGAAAAGGGGCTTGGGTGGAATTCAGGCCACCCGAACTTGGTCTTTGAGGTCTGGTAGCGCTGCAGCATCAGACTGCATTATTCTTTCGGTTTTGTCACCGCGGCAGTAAGTAGCAGCCTGTTTGTCAGGACAGGTCTTAGTTTAGTTACTCTTCCACTGGAAAATACATTTCTAAAGAAAATGTAGATTTCTAAACAACCCAGGATTCAGCTCCTCCTGCTGCCTTCTGGACATTTACTCCATAGCTGGATCTCCTTGAACAAGGATGCTTTATCTACAGTTCTCCTGCATTCTGTCCTGAGCCATGTGTGGTGCTTTGTTCCAGATATCTTGATGATTCACTGACAAAAATTTGGTCTTTAGTACGACTGCAGCTCAAACCATTCACTGGTCTACAGAAAGGAGGAATAAAAGCCCCACACCGACACCAAATACGGGCTTAGGGATCAATGGCATAAATGCTCACCAGTTTAGCAAGTGCACACTGTGCATTCAGCCAAGGATGAAGACATTTCCTCTAGCTCTTCAAAGACTATCACTTTTCCAACACGTACCATGCTGATTTTTTTAGGCTTCAGGCCGAACCAGATCTCTTGATTTGAGAAGTTATTTCTCACAGGCATTATGGTTTTATAACAGGGTCATAAATTGAAAAGTTACGCCTACCGGCATACTCGGCCCAACACGCTGTGCTCAGTGGTCTTACACAATCAGGACCCTCCAAGCAAGAGTGATGGCGCCGGGAAGCCAGGAACTACCCATCCACATTTCCAAAAAGAGGAATCAGACCCAGCACACCACAGCCCTGACACCTCGCTTCAGCCCACTACCAGCGCTGTGGCCAAAGCCCAGCAGGCTCCGGATGCACAGGTATGGAGAGCCCACCCGCGTCCACAGCTGCCAGCTGGTTCTCGCAAAAGGACACCAACAGACACACGACCCTGAAACACCCAGAAAACTGTCGAGGCCGAGGTTCATTATTTTCACGACTACTTTGGGCAGAATGGGACACCTGGAGATAAGACAACTTTCAGAACCAAGTGACAGCCTACTGAGGATCAAACAGGCCATTTTAGAATAAATTTGGTAGGTTTGCTTCTCTACAAGGGATGCTGTTCCCATTAGGAAGAAGCTTGCTTTCCTGACCAGTCAACAGCGACTGCATCCATGCCACAGGCCGAGCATCCTATACGTTCCAGAAATCTTGAATCTTGACCACAGGTATCAGCAGATCCACCAGATTCACTCCAGTTTGTCAGACCGCCACACAAAGCATGAAGTTTGGACCTAACTCCTCTTTCTAGGGACTAACAGTAACAAACACACTGAACAACAGCAAAGAAAGTTAAGTCTTTCAGTCACAATGTTTAGCTTCAGCCATTCCTGAAGCACTGATCTACAGGACAAGGAAGAATTATCAGGCTTAACAACGTCCTTTCCTTCATTTTTCAAAGCAGAATAGGACAGGCAAATAAAATAATGTGCTTGCTTTCTCAGCGGTGCAGATGGTTATAAGCACTAAGTTTTATGAGGGCATCCAGATGATTATCTCCCGCTTAAGACATAATCAAGACCTGATAACATGTCTACCACTTCTGACTTTTACTTTTTACCCCCAGCAAAAGAGAAAAAAAAAAGAAAGTCACACGCCACAGTGAATTTATGCACACGGAGATGCTACGGCCACTCTGGGGAAAGAGTATTTCTACAGCAGAAGGTGACCAGAAAAAAAACCCATTCCACCCAATAAAACTTTTTGGTTCATTTTGTGCTTTTTCTTTACACAATGCTTAGAATATAATAAAAAAGCTTGATGTCAGCTCAAATATTCCTTAAGACTTCTATAATACTCTAAGATATTCTGAGTAAAAATGAGTGCCCTTACCGTTAACAGACTTTTAAAAGCACTCAAAAAAACCCAAACTTTTTAAAGGACTCAGAAACATTTTTTGCCCTTTTTCACAAAGTCTCTACTGACAACAGCACTTTTAAAGTCAGAGAGTGAGGCTATTTAAACACAAGAATTTCATGTTTGGTGTCCGCAAATTTCATAGGCCAAAAACCATTTTTTAGAATCTGGTACTTTTAATCAAAACGCTGCACTTCTCACTTAACAGATGACATGCCCCTTGTTACACATACATGTAGTGATACTAAAATTATGTGTTGCTTGGGGGAACGATTTCTTCAAGCTGTCAGACCCCCGTTAAGGGGCAGCGCCCATAAGCCACCTCCCCGCTGCCTTCCCTGCAGCCGCGGTTTTCCTTTCCCCGACGGCTCCCGCCCGGCCGCCCCACAGAGGCTGCGCGCCGCCCGCCCGGGGACCGGCTCCCG
>Ga0181612_156870_pt1 | contig 11259 bp, 5 predicted proteins | sample HoacroProtozoa21_FD_119630 | JGI IMG/M metagenome (GOLD analysis project Ga0181612, IMG submission 119630) | Hoatzin crop microbial communities from Cojedes, Venezuel. Combined Assembly of Gp0051906, Gp0051904, Gp0051908 | reverse complement strand
TTCAAGGTCCCTTCCAACCCAAACCATTCTACGATTCTACGATTCTATGATTCTATGATTCTATGAATACTTGAGTTTTTAAATATTGTTTATTACCCTTCTCTGATTCTATCTCTGTGGTTGTCAGCAGCCTGATTTTCTACATGCAATCTAATATAGACGAGGAAATCTCATCTCAGAAGAGATGATGCCTCAGAAGAAATTTTTCTGTTTACCTCTTCCATGAAGCTCACGGACGGAAGCACTGACTGACGGATGAACATAATTTGTGGACTGGTCTTCTCTCTGATCTTGCCTGGCTTGCTGGTGACCAGCTGTGCTCCCTAGAAAGACCAACAATTTTTCTTCCGTATTTTCACAGCTTTTAAAGTTTTCTTGTAAAAATTTTTTCTTAAAAATATTTTATTTTATTTCGTTTTGAACTATCCAAGTAGGATTGACATACGAGATGCAGGTCCAGTTATATCAGAAAGCCATGCACAAATTATTTGGGCTGCAGCTCTTTGTGACATGAAAACCTGAAGCAATATGGAAATTAGACAACAGTTGTCTCAGGTTTTGCCTTTAATAAATGCATTGGCAGTTGTTGCGTCAGAACCAGGATCTGACTGCCTAAATCCATGTAACTGAGGCTCAGCTACTGATCCAGACTGCCTACTCACCAGCACTACCTTATCACTGGTCTGAGAGTTCACTAAAGACTTTAAGTCAGGCACTACACACCTCATCCTGAAGGGTAGTAGGATAATTTAATACCTGCCCTTTACAATACATTTTTGTGGTTAGATTATCTACCTAGAAGGCCTGAGATTTAGGTGGTTGCTCTCGTCCAATTTCTCAGGTTTGAAAACGGAGTTTATGCATCCACCCAGGATGGAGGGGTAACACCCTCCATCCCTCCTGGTAAAGCTGTGCCCAGTGCAGCAAGGAAAGGGAGAGCCATAGGGTTGGGGGAAGAACTTACCAAAAGGAGTATCGCAGTAGCCCAGTGGACAGAGGATAAACTACTCCTGACTTATTGACACTGTTGTTTTGCTTTGCTTTCAACCCAGGACACTCTAAAGTAAAATATATTAATACTTGAAAGACAAGGGCTTGTGGACTGCAGACTAACTTCTCTCTAAAGTACTGTTTTCTCTCTAGTACTGTCACCACGAGGCTCAGGTTGTGTGTCTGCTGCTGGCTTGTCTCCTGGTGTTCCCTCATGCAATGGCATACAACGTTTTAACATTAAAGTAACGTGTTCAAAAAAAGGAAGAAAGGAGGGCAGGCAGAAAGGAAGGAGAAGTAAAATTAACTATGTGACTTCATGTCTTGTTAATATTTACAAAAGTTCAGTGTGTTATGCCTCTAAATCCTCTGATGCTTAGCATGGAAAAAAATCTGCCATTCGAATGCTTCTCCAGTAGCAAATTCTTTAAGTCTGAGACAGATGATCAAGTGCAACTAGTGAAATGGCCGTTTGTCTCTAGCTCTGATGCCCATTTCAGAGCTCTCTTTTCCATACTTTTACTATGCTGAACAGCCATCTCTAGTTGCTAGACAACAGAAGTCAGGCAAAGCTGAAGTAACACTGGTGAGATGAGTAAGGCCCGTGCTGGCTGACACAGGGATTTTGGTTTAGGACTGTAAGATGAGTCTGTCTTTGAAGTGTCTTTAGGAGTCTCTCAGAAGTGCAGTCTCCTATTAAATGCTAAATGTAAATGTGTTAAATTTGGCTCTGTTGTTTTTCTCTAATTTGAGATATTTCGTAACAACACAATTCTTTGCAACACAACCCATTTTGTAACAACCTGGATGCGTGCAATTGCAAGTGTGAATTTGTCAAAGTGTTACTGATAATGGCACTATAATAAAAGTCTACACTCTGCGAGGGGGCAAAAGGAATGCTCTGAAGACCTTCCTGCCCTTTAGTGTGTACTTCTTTGTCTTAATGCCCAGAAAATCAATGCAGTTATTTTGATTAATGTGTGCTGTCTCTGACCTAAAACATTATAAGTCTGCATGGGAATGACCTTCATCCTTGCAGTTTATTAATACAAATTTATCAGACCAAAATGTAAGGTTTTCAAATATTGATTTCTATGAATATAATAAATTTTAACTTCAAAAATCAAAAAAGGAGGGAAGCTTTCAGTGTCAAGGTTCCCTCTTTGTTTGGAAGACCAAGCATGACTCACAGCACTTTATCCCTTCTTCTGTACACGGGGAGACGAAGAACACAACTCGTCTGGTGGGGTGGCAGGGGTGTCTCATGTTAGACAGTGGAATGGCCACACACACACACACTGTGAATTTGTGGCATTAAAGACTGATTTGCATGGAATACATTTTAAATACACAGTGTTTATTCTGTCTCTAGTCATCTCATCACGTCACCATCATGACTACAAGCAGTGCTAAGGGTTTATTTTTAGCAAACAGCTGACAATGAATCACAGACTCGGAGGGAACTCTAGCAGTGGAGCACAAAGGAGGACATTGCTGCTCTTCATGTGTTCCCACAGATAAACTCAACATCTTGCACAGTGATAGACTGCATAGAAGGATGCCTCATATCCAGGTGCTGATGTGGTTTTCCTGCAAAACAAAGACTGGTTAAAACACTATGCAGATCCTTAAGAATCAAAGGCTTCTGGCTTTGTAAATCCACTTTACAGTCTGGTTTTGAAGTTTTTGTTTTCAATGCCAGACAGGTTCGAAAAGAATGTCTGTTTTCATTTCAGCTGGGCTAATTCATACATAACATCCTTTCCCACTATTTACTAGACTGCAGCTATCAAATGAAGATATGCTGTCTGTGTTTGGATTAGCTGGTTTAAAATCTAATGACCATGACGTAATCACTATAATCAAGCAAAGCTTGCCTGTCTTTGGATTTAGGTCTCTTTGCCATAGGCCCAATGTTTCTAGCCTAGTCATTAAACTAACCACAACACTGCCTAATTTTCCTCTAGCAGCAAGCTTACTATACAAAGTTGTGTGGCCCTAATCTAAAGCTTGCTTCACAAGGTCCTTTTTTTGGTTTTTAGCTGTTTACTGATATTTAGATAAGCAACTTCAATTTGCAGTAGAAGCTTTGTTAGACTGAACTTTCCCTGGGTTTTTTTGGTGGTCATCATGAGGTTTTTTTCCAAAAGCACTCATTAACTCTCTTCACATTGAGTGCAGGCAAGAATTTTGGGTAGAGTTACTCAGGAAAAGCTTAACTTAAATCAGTGCTGAAAATGTCTAAGAAAAAATAAATTAAATGAAGCTCTTTTAACGCCCCAGTTCCACTGTGTATTTACCGGTGTTTAGGGAAAATTTTAGATTGTACATGTCATGCTTTTATTAGGAGATTAGATGGGAACTCTAGATAAATTGCAATTCTGAAGCAATGAAGGGAAGAGAAAGAAACAGGATTCAGACTACTGCTTTGTTTAGCTTCATTTGCCATCATCTTCTCTCTGTCTGAAAGTTTGGTTCCTTGCCTTTGAAAGTAAATATTTTCATTTTTTCCGTAATTTGTCTGTGGCTGGTAATATAGAAAAAAAATAAGCTCACTCAACACAACTTTTACATCATTCCTCCAAATTTCACTAGGTTTTAGTGCAAAAAACTGAGCTGATCACAGTGACACAAATGTTCAACATGTGAAGACTTAATCTGAGAAAATATGAACAACTAGGTGCATGTAGTTTAACAGAACTGCACTTACAATAAGAGCTTACAAATAACTGAAGATTAAAAAAATGAAGAATAAATTCCTACCAATGAGATGTCTTCAGAGAATAATCAGCTCAAGTAACCATCTATTTTGGAATTAAAACTATGTGGAAATAAATTCCACAGAACAATTGTTCATTGGCATAAAACGGGCTGATACCCTGTGTCATTCTGGTTGAAAACCTTGGATGCATTTTGTTCTCTTACTATTAGGGCATACAACTTCTGTATTAGTTAATCCCCAAGCTATGTCTAGCCCAATACCCTGTTTCTCACAGGAGCCCACTGCAGACGCTTAGGAGAGTATGTAGAAAGAAAGCGTGTTTAAATAATTTGATTAAAAGCTAACAAAATGAGGTAAACATAAGTAGTGAGGAAGATAGGTATGATTTCTTTTTATTGCCACTTGCTTAGGAAATCCTGACTGAAGTGTTAACATAATCATTAAACTTTCTTCATTTCACCTTCATGGAGCACGGATTCCTTTTTAGGAAGTGAGGCAATTTTTCTGACTCAAATCAGCCAAGCTTTTTTTCAACCTGTAGAAGGATTATTTGTTTATGACCAACCCCAATGAAGGGCTTACTGTAGGTTTGATTGTCATATTGTCTGTGCATCCTACAACTGTTTGCATGCATGTCAGGGTCTTTCCTGATATGAGAAGATTGCTGAGCCTCTGATATTCAGCTGGTATTTATACTTTTACTAAAGTCTCATTTCTAACTACAAATACTCCTCTAGGGAACTAAAGACTTTTGCATATTATAATAAAGCCTCCTATGACTATAATGAAAAGAAAGGGTGTTTATACAATCTTAAATTAGATTAATTTTGAGCATAGCAAGCTGTAGCCAAAATTAAATTTGTGAACAGCTACACTGAAATTTTAATTCCATGCAAATGTTAGCAGTGAATATGATATCACTTATGTCAGAAATTGCTCATTTCTGATTCTGTTACTTTGTGGACCACTGTTCAAAAAAGAGTCATCATTAGCGTAAGGCTGGGCCACAATATGTTGAAATGAAGTGTGAAGAGCTCTGGTTGTTGCACCTGCTGTGGCAGCCTGCTTTAAGCTTTCTTTTCTGATTTTGAGACTGTTAAACTCCAAGGCCCATACTGCAGAACTAAATAAAATCTTTGCACAGAAAGACAGGCACTTAGCCAGCTCTACAGACATAGTGACGGCAACGGGCAGAAGAAACTAAACTAAACTGAAAGGAATAAAAAAGCAGAAGACACTTAGCCAGAGTTGGGTTCTGGCCATTAACACAGTGCAGCCGTGACTCACTGGGCACTTCTCAACTGCAGCTCCCAGTGAAAGGAGGTTTTGTAATGTCCCCAATGGCCACACTTGTCACTGACTTCTCTATTTCCAGGCCTAGAGCAAAGTGGGAAGCTACCAGCCAGCCAGCCAACAAAAAAACCCTGCCTTTTCAATTTCCCTATGCCTAGATCACACTGAAAATGCCAGCCTAGCCAGCAGTAAGTCTCTCTTTCCTGGTCCTCCCATGTGGAAAGCAGTGAACATAGATGCTTTGCAGGCAAGCCAAATTTGAAGTGGCTGCACTAGCTGAAAAATAACTTTCCAAGTTGTCCAAACCCCTCCGAAATCATCAGGCTAACTTCTCTGACTATTTTAATCCTAATTTTCTAGAGTTTCCAGAGACCTGGGGGAAGGTCACAGATATTTATGATCTCCCCTGTGTAATGCAGGAGCAGAGCTGGTTGCACACCAGCTGACTCCCCTTAGTTCGGCTGTTGCTTCTGGTATACTGGGTTATGTTAAATTCTGTCACACTGACACATTCCCAAAAACTCTTCCCCCATGGCATGTGTCAATATTTTAAATTTTATGTCCCATCAAGCCTTTGTTGTTGGACCAGCTTGGAACTGATCACAACTCATTTTAGCTACCTAAAAGTTAGCTGTCGAATCAGATGGTCTTTCAGCTCCCCCATATAATCCGTGAAAGCAAGTGGACAGATATGGATGGGGATTTTTCCCACCTGTCTTCAAAGAACCTCTTAAAATGGGACAAATTGTTAGGAGGTGCTTATTACTGTCTACCAGCTATCAGAGAAGCTTAGATGATTCATTTAGCCTAGCTGCCAAAATTTTAAGGGACAAAGTTAGAAGATAAGGATCCAGCTCTGATCAAGGGCTGAGGAGCAAACAGCAAAGCAGCTGAGACTCTGTGTGCTCTGTCCTGTAACCAGACAAATAGAACAACCAACTTCTGGCCACAAAATCTCACAATTTGTTATTGTTGCAATTTTAGAGAAAGGGAAATAATGCACAAAGGTTAAGTGGCTGAGACAAGAGTAATAGGCAGCAATACTAATGGAAGAAAATAGAAATATGCATTAGTTACCGTGAGGATGGTAGCAATTGCAAGAGTTACTACTTGACTGATTTTAGAAGTTCAGGAAGTATTTGGAACATTAGCTGTGTTGTGTAACTCTTCAAATGTGGCAGAAATGTAGCCTCTGACTTTTTTTTAGATGAGGTAATATTTAAGAAATAATTTCATGTTTAGCAAAATATATATACCCATCTATTTGGTGTATAAAGATACATAAAGTGCTGGAGCATATCTCTCTCTTCAAATTAGGTTTACTGATTGCCTATCTATATACCTGTCCTAAGAGACTAGAATCATAGAATCGTAGAATGGTTTGGGTTGGAAGGGACCTTAAAGATCGCCTAGTTCCAACACCCCTGCCGTGGGCAGGAACACCTTCCACTACAGCAGGCTACTCAAAGCCCCATCTAGCCAGGCCTTGAACATTTCCAGGGAGGGCGCATCCACAACTTCTCTGGACAACCTGTTCCAGTGCCTCACCACCCTCATAGCAAAGAATTTCTCTCTCACTTCTAATGTAACTCAACCCTCTTTCAGCTTGCAGCCATTATACTTTGTCCTATCACTAGATGCCCTTGTCAAAGTCCCTTTCCAGCTTTCTCGTAGGCCCCATCAGGTACTGGAGGGCCACACAGTAAGGTCTCCCTGGGGCCTTCTCTTCCGCAGGCTGAACAACCCCAACTCTTTCAGCTTTTTCTCATAGGAGCGTTGTTTCAGCCCTCTGATCATTTTTTGTGGCCTCCTTTGGACACGCTCCAGCAGGTCCATGTCTTTCCTGTGCTGAGGACTCAGGACTCCAGGTAGGTTGACATCAGAGCAGAACAGAGTGGCAGAATCCCTTCCCCCAACCTGCTGGCCATGCTGCTTTTGATGCAACCCAGGATGTGGGTGGCCTTCTGGACTGTGAGTGCGCACTGCTGGGTCGTGTTGAGTTTCTCATCAAGCAGCACCCGCAAGTCTTTCTCCTCAGGATTGCTCTCAATCCATTCTCCTCCCAGCCTGTATATGAGTTTTGGATTGCCCCAACCTGTGTGCAGAACCTTCCACTTGCCCTTGCTGAACCTCATGAAGTTCACACAGGCAAAACTGACATATCACAGACTATGATATCTTGGTTGCACCGTCTCTGAGGACATGGGCATACCGCTTTTAGCACAGACCAGTGTTCAGCATAATCCCAGGCTGAAGTAAACAGCCCTGATTGCCTCCCAGGGATGCAGCACGAATCTCACCTAAGCACGTATGGAACCACTGACCCATAAAGGACAATGAGGCGTTTTTAATTTCTTACCTTAACACCTCTTAATTAGAGCTAAACTTATTTCTGTTGCAGTCTCACTGGTTTCCCTCTGCCAGCCCTCATGAGACATGACCTTTTGCTGCTGCTGCAGCTTCTAGAGATTCATGAATATTTTTACTATTCCAGCTCCATGAGTCCAAGTGCTAACCTGAGTAGCCTTCCAAGAAAATGAAATAATTTACAGGGAATGATGTAATGGTGTGTAAGTGTGTTCAGGCTCTTACATGCCAGTGTCTTGCAAAAGCCTTTCCTCCCATAGAATAAATTATAGAGGATGAAGTCTGCTGCAAACCACCCACCCACACTCAGCCTTTCTCTCCTCCCCCACACCTACTTGTCAACAAAATGGATCCAAAAATAGCCCGTGTTTTCATTGCTTCAGTCAACAGCAGTGTCTGCATTATTACTATGCATTTGAAAAGTAGAGGACATTGCAAGTAGAAAAACATAAAACTTCTAAGCCCAAATATTTTTACTTTGCTTTAGGGTTATTTTTACCTATAAAATGACATGCTAAATGTGGTTTACTTAACATGTTTTACTCAAACTTCATTCACCTATAGACATCTGTGTTATATGGCACAGTATAACTGTAAGCAAAATCAAGATGAGGAAATGGAACATACTCATTTACGTAAGTCTTTTTTTTAGAAGAAGAAGCAAGGAAATACTTACAATTTTTCTCAGTATTAGAGCCAACAGTTTGAAAAACCCAAAACATACAGATGTTGAAACAAAAACTGTGATGTTTATGAAGAGTAGTAACTATTGAATGAAGGTAAAAATAGAAGAAAGCAATGTTTAAAACTTTTGCTGGTTCTTATTTTAGAAGATGACTACACAAAGCAAACCTAAAGAGTGGGATAGGATTTCACATTTTATTGGCATTTGGGGAAACTTTATACTCTGTCTCTGGAAAATCAGAAAGGGAAGTGGTTGCAAGAAATCCACATAATAATGTATGGGAAAGCCAGCTAGAATTTACAAGGGAGTGGATGGTGCTGGCAAAACAAAAGGTTGCCAGATCACATGGTTCACAATTAATAATAGTGGGGTGTTCCACCATCAAGCAGTTTCTCCATTTTCTTTTCCTTTATTACCATTTTATTCCCACTAAGCCACTAAATTATTTTTCTTAACTATTGGTGCAAAATACATGTTAGTAGTAAAAACATATCAGGTATATATTGAGAAGCAAATAAGCCTATTGCAGTTTCGTAAAAAGCCAGGAAAGTTCCAAACTGTAGGGTGTTTTGTTTTGATATTTTCTTACTGAGAAACAAGATTTTATGGCCAAATGTTATGAGAACGAAGTATTCACAAGAACCAAAGTTTCAATGCTTAGTTTGGAGGTTCATTTTCGGCTGTATAGTACAATCTCGCAGTTTGTGCTCTTGGCTTGGTGCCAGTTCTCCAGCAGTAGTCCCAGAAAAGGATATTTGGGGACAACAACTGACAGGATCTAACTAAAATTTTGAAATATTTTTGGTTATATTCCACAACATCAAATATCACAAGTGTCACCCTTGTGTCTCACCACATGATTCTTGTCGAACTAACTAAGCGGTATCATTAAACAAAACACATTGCTCTATAAAGTGAAAAGGAATGCCAGCTGCCTATGTGATCCCAGTTCCCAAAACGGTTTTGCCCTTAAACCAAACTATTTTGAGGTATTAATTCTGTCTCACATTTATTCATAGTACCAATATCCAAAGGATTTTCTAAGCAAAGAACCAGGTAAAGAGCATTTTGCAAAGATTACTCTGGAGGAAACACACACAAGAAATTGGGTATCCCAGGAATCCTCCTTAGAAGCAGGCATCCTCCCCACAACTGGAATTTGTCTGTCAAGGGACTCAGTTTTATATGGCTTAAAGTGTTTTCTTATTGACCACAGGCAGTGCACGTGTACGGCTCCTTTACAGAATCACAGAATCACCTTAAGTAAGAAGTGAGCTCTAATGAAGCTTTTTGTTAGATTCTGGTTTCAGAGCACCTGATATAAAGGACCAAAAAAACACTTCTCCCAATATTGGTAAGGAAAACTCCAAAGTGAACATCAGCAGTAACAGCGTTTTGTCTGTGCTGGACTCTGTGTTCCCAGCTCAACTCTACAGTGGTTTTGTTGTTTGCTCTCAGATAGGAGATGATAATTTGTCGGAACTCATCCCAGTTTTACAAAAAAAAAGGGTCCTTAAATTTTAAGAAATGCAATGGGGCAAATTCATTCTGAATATATTTCTAGCCATAACTGAGCTAAATTATTCTTAGAGTTCGAGGAGCGAAGCATTTCCCCAAAGCTCTCAGATCTGTCCATAAAGACAAAACTCCCATTGAATTCAGTGAAGGGGAGGTTGACACTAGACATTTCTGTAAAGATTTATACATGCCTTCATCTCTCTAAAACTTGTTATACATTGTATGAAAAGGCATCATGCCATATGGCATAGGTAATTTCAGTGTACATTTTCAGAGAGACATGGCAGTGGTGTTTTATATGTAATTCAGAAACACCAAGATTTAACAGAAGTCCTCTCTCCAAAGTACTTCTAGCTTTAGAACCAATCCTGCTGTCTTCCACTTCACTTAATGCAATTCCTCCCTACTATGCATGTTTTTAGCAAGCTCAATTATAGCAAACTTGAGTAAGAAATGAAGTAAGGTAAATATTGTAGTGCTAATAAGACAAAGGTTTGGATTGAAGGTAGTCAAAGGTGAGGAATGTACACAAGAGCTTGAGAAGATTTGTTGATGTCCTGATTAATATTTTTGGATAAAGGAGAAATTCAGCACTGTTTCATCAGTTAAAGACAGTGTGGTCTAAAGAACGAGCTTGCATGTTCAGACCAGAATGGTGAGACAGAGAATTCCTCATATAACTTTTTGGATCGCTCTTGTTTATAACACAAAAACAGTCACGCTAATATCTTTTAAGCCTACAGCACCTTTTCTTCCATGGAATTTTCATGTGTTTTTTCCACTTATTGTTTTATTCTTTCTGGGACCCTTCTTCGTTAAGCATAGCATGTAAGACATGTTTAACACTACATATAGCATAGTACAGGAAACTTTGTTACTTCTGTTGTTCTCAAGCATACCACACACACTTAGACACCTCAAAATTTATGTGGAAGAAAATTTAAGAGTTAACTTTGATTTTCACTTAGAGTTCAATGGCTTTTTTTATATAAGAATAAAGTAAAAGCAACCATACTGTACAGACATGTTCCAGAACTGTTAAAATTAGTATTTCAGTGCATGCTGAAGAAAAAATTAAAACATTTTAGTATGGATCACAAGCTTACCATGCATATACACAGACAATAATTGATTGAAACTGGCGTGGAAAAGCAAAATACTACCCTTTTTAAAGAACAGTTCAAAAACTAGGGGCAGAAACTTAATATGTTAGGAGTCAAGGAAGACTTGGAACATATGTCATTCAAAGAGCAGTAAACTTATGGAATATGATGGAAAGCATAAATGAATTCAAGACAGCAAGATGCTTTTATGGAAAGAGAGATAAGAATGAAGAATTCACTTACAAAGGAGAAAGTTAAAGATAAAATTGAATAAAAAAGATACAAGATTCTTATACAGCTCCCTTCCTATTGAAATCTCCAGATTGTGGTGTAATTATCATGCTATTGAGAATTCTTGAGAATTTAATCTAAGAACTGACAGTATCTATAATGATGCAGAAAAATTGCTGACTGTATGTGAAGTGTCATGTTAGAATATGTTAAGAGCGGGATTTACAAAAGCACTCAGTAATGAACTAACTTTGGTCTTATTAAAGATAGTGAAGTAGAGTTCAGTTGAAATCCAGCCCATCATCATGTTCCAGACCCAGCCTTAGCCATTGGACATTGCCAATGAAAGC
>Ga0181612_121066_pt1 | contig 11259 bp, 4 predicted proteins | sample HoacroProtozoa21_FD_119630 | JGI IMG/M metagenome (GOLD analysis project Ga0181612, IMG submission 119630) | Hoatzin crop microbial communities from Cojedes, Venezuel. Combined Assembly of Gp0051906, Gp0051904, Gp0051908 | reverse complement strand
TGTTAAACTGCCCTTATCCCGACCCACCAGTTTCTGCCTGTTTCTTTCCATTCTTCTCTGCACCCCGGCGGGGGGAGGGGCGGCCACGTGGAGCTTTTGTTGCCGGCCGCAGCCAAACCATAACATAAATGAAGAGGTCATTATGATCTTGTCTTCATCAGCACACTCAGTGAAATTCTCATTTTTCAGGCTTTTCACACGCTGTTCTCATAAAAGGTTAGAAAAAAGTCTTCAGTTTTCATTTTACTGAATGAATTTATTAATTTTGACAAACATTTTTCTTTTCATATGTGTTATAAATATTTTCCTATAAATATAATTCTGCTGAGTTTATCCAATTTTTAGCTACTCATAACTTAAAAATTTTCTAGCATTATTGGATTTCTGGCTATGTTAATACAGTTCAGCCTCTCAAAACTAGCTGGATTGTTTTCATTGTTAGGTTCAGAAATGTAACTGAAAAGAAATATACTGAGGTGCCTAAGGACTAACAGGGTTAGCATGAACTGTATACTCCAGGATTTCAAAATAACCCCTAATACTTTGGAGTATAAATGGTCGATCAGCTTTTGCATCCAAAACTTGGCTTGATCTGACAGATGTTCTGAGATATTTTCTGACAGATCAGACTTCGTTTAAAATAAAGTCAGGAGATGGTTATGTCTCTCGTTTAACAGCTAAAAGTCTAGAAAAGGAATGAAATATAAATTCCCATGTTCTTATTCCTTAGAAACCTTCCTTTCTTCCACTGTGTATAAGAAAATAAACATTAACAATCAGTGTGTGTAAATAATCTTTTACATGTTTGGGAGCAAGAACTGCACTCCAGTTCCCGTTACACTGAGATGTTACTGATTCATTGTGAAATAGGCACGTGAGCTAGTAGAAAAAGAGAAAGAAAGAGCCACTGTCACATCATAAGGATAAAATCCCATGGATGGCATCAGCCTAGGATTTGAAGGTGATATGAGCAGTTATATGGAGGTTAAACACGTGAGATTCAGTACATCCGTGGCGGTAAGGTCTACTGTTGGCTACAGCAACATGTTGGCTACAGCAACATGGTGACTGGGATGGAGGTTCTGGAAGTCCTCAGGGTCTGAGTGAAGAAAACTGAGAGTGTCTCAGGGGAAGAACTGTTGCTTGTTTCACTAAATATCTGCTACTGGCCACTGTTGTCTGTTGAACTGGATAGACCCAGTCAGGCTGATCAAGGTGGGAAGAATTTGTTTAGTATTCAAGTCTAGCTTTTGTTTAATACAAAAAACTTAGTATTTCTGACTCAGATATGGAGTAGGCACTTGCTAAGTATCCTATACTGTAGAGGATTTGGCAGCTTGGAGCAGACAATGAGTACTGAAAGTAGGCAAACTGGAATCTTCCTCATCATATATTCGTAAAGTTGGATCTTATTAGGATTACTGAACTATAGCTAAAAGAAGTCAGATATTATCTTGGAAAAATATAAAACAAATAAATGAAAATTATGCAAAGCTTTTGTCCAAATCCTCTTACAAATATGAGAACATTTACTTATTTTAGAAAAGTACAAAGTCCGGGAAGCTATTTTTTCTTGAAAAACCTTTCTAGAATCTCATGATTTTCAAATTCTGCTGTATTGAGACAAAGGTTCTTCTGCAAAAAAATGGCAATTCCAAAGCTTTTGTGCCAAATTTAGCAGGACTGGGAAAAATAAGATAGTTAAATTTTAATGGATTGCCATAATATTAGCTACTTAATGCTAGCATCAACATTAATATTAATTAATTGAAACTGGCCTACTACTGAAATCCGTGCATATGTCTATTTGTTTTGAGATAAATGTTAGTATTCTAACAGTGTTCATTTAGTTCCACTTTTTTTTTTTAAGTTCATAGCTAAACAGGGAAGACTAGACTAATAATTCTCCTTTTTTTCTTTCTTCTTTTCTTTTTTTTTGTCTCCTCCCTTGTTTTAGTGTGAAATACTTCGGATTCACTTAGAATATTCTAACCATAGTGTATTTTGCTATGGGAAGGTTAATGTTAGGAGAACTTTATGTCTTGCACAGTTAAGAAAATGTTGCTTGGCATGAGAGATTAGAAAATTTTCATCAACACAGGCTAAAGAAAAGGGCCACTGCATGTCTGTGATGGATTACTCTTCCAATGCCAGGCAGAGTTCATTAGCTCTTGTGCCTTCAGGGCCTCATTTCTGGTTTGAGCTCTCACGTGACAATACAAATTAGGGATACATGGGGTTGTAATGACATATTCAGTCCTTGCTGTGCACAATAGTCATGCATCTGCAGCAAGTGGCAGAACATTTGTCAGTCTGAGGAGGCTTTATGATGCACAGAAGGCATCCTGCAGCTAAGTCATCTGGCTGAACTGACAGCTGCTGGTGACTGTATTGCTCTAATGCATGTCTGATCCTTCCAAACACAGTCTCCCATTAAGATACAAGGCAGTTTTAATTTTTCATCCAAGTGTCTTTTAAATATACTTGGCCAAGTTCAGTGATGATTTATCTGTGTCTTTGCTGCTGCAGTTTGTTTCTTTGTTGTGTTTTTTCTTGTGTGTGGTCTGTTTTGTTTTGTTTTTTTTTTCTTCTTGGATTAATTTGTGCTCTAAGAGAGTCCAGTTGCTTTTGCAGTTTCACTTCAGAAAAAAAAAGACACTTGGAGGTTTAATGGTGTGTAATATACCTGCCTTTGCTGGGCTTTTCAATGTTTATGTACATATTTAATTTTAAGGGTTGATTGTAGACAGTCATTTTTACACAGCATTTTCATAGGCTATAAAAGGGATAGTTTATACAGGCAATGTTATTGATACCAGCAGTTCTTAAAATACAGGTTGAAGACATCATTGTGTTCACTGTATCTTTGCGATCTAGCTCGTAAAATCAAAAAGTTGTTCTCAAATTGGTTAGTTTAAACATCTGTGGAGTTTTATCCCATTTGTAGTGAAATGCAATTTCTTGTTCTTCAGGGATAATTCTTTTCAGTCATATTCATTCTCACCCATTCAACTACAGAAAAAACCTTATAAAAGGACAAAGTCATAATCCAAGGCCATCTGCTTTTCAGCAGAAATAGAATTTTAAAGAGTTAGAAAATGTGGCTGAAAGAGTTAACTAATAGATGAAGTATTTTCTGAACCTTCAATGCAAACACATTTATTCTGAGGTGAATATGATCCTTGTTGGCACCTATGTGAATGCATGCAAAAAAATTTGTTTGCTTCAGAAACATTTAATCAACTACATTTCCTGTTGCAAAAATCTACAAAAACGAAGTAACAAAGGCAGACATGAGAGCTAAGAAGAACTCATGTTTCTCTCCCACTTCTTTCATCTACTTTGAAAATAACTAAAACATCTTTAAAAGATTCTTTGTAATTTATATTCTGTGCCTTCAGTCTTGAAGAAAAGTTATATTCCCATGACCTTCTTTGTAACTGTGAAAGCTGGAAATATTTCGAAATGAAAATTTAGATTTGAAGTCCCAGGCCCTGGAAATAAATATTTTAACTGAAAATTTTAAGACTATAGACCATGAAGGGTGAACTTTCTAACACAGACTGGACTGTGATAAAATTATTGTACAGAAAGGAATACATGAAATAAGAAGTTAGTAGTAAACTATAAAAAGATGTTATTTTTGAAGAAAATTATGTATCATGTACACATATTATTATGTCATGTCTATCAGAGAATAAGGCATTCAGTTTCTTATAATGTCACTTTCATACTTCTATAATCAGTGCCTCATATTCAGTAGGAAAACATTGTCAGTTTCTTTGTGGTTTAAACAGTTCATTCTTTTTCCTGAATCTCACCCATTATTCTGCTTAAAAATATATTTTTCTAAAATCTACATAATTTCTCTGTTGCAACGACTTTCCAAACATCTCTAGGAAAGCTCCTTCCAACATCAATAAAACACAAAATCTTTGTTGTGAAAGTAGAACAATAATCCAAATAGAATATTCAGACCTTTACGAAAAAAATTCCTTCAGGAACAGTCCTTCCCTATAATCTGCCTATATCTATCTTGATATGGTCTTAGCTTTTTAATGCAAAACACTGTTTTCACAGATATACTTGTATCTCTTCTCTTTCAGCCCTCAACAAAGGACAAACTATCTACAACTTAAAAGTATTACATTCCTAAATTTAGCCCTCCAACACAACAAGCCTTTCTTACAGTAATCCTTCAATTTCTTTCTAAACAAACCTTTTCTTGTCTTTAAATCAAGGCCTGAAAATGCGTATATGAAACTATGGTTAACTCTGTATCTGCAACCCATAAAATCATTCCCAAACATTAGCCAGATTAAAACCATCCCAGGAAAGAACAGTATGCAGGACAATGACCCAAGTATTTATTTGGTTTCTTAGCTATATTTTCAATCTCAAGACAGGTTTGATACTGGTGCAGTTGTAGTAAAAAGGCCACAGCCTAACGTGACAGTGCAGGGTCTTGGGACTTGTCTGAGCTTGTTTTGGTGTGAGTTGGTTTCAAATTTATTCAGCTGTGATAGTAGTTACCTAGTAGTCAGCTAGTATTGACCAAATTTGCTTTTGTGTGGTTTTGGCTTATAGTAATAACAAGTAGCTATTTTACATAAAATTGAATTGTGTACTCTAGAGTGAAATGTGGTAGGAAAAAGTGCAGACATGGGATAATACCAGTAAGTTCCAGTAAGTAAATGCAAATTGTAGTGGTGAAACAATGATCGCTACCAGTGGGCAAGATAAAACTGATTTTAGAGATAAAAAAGAGAAAGATGGAGTAACTGGGAATCAATGAAAAAACAGATCACAAAACCAGACTGTGCGAAGAAAACAACAAAAATATTTTCAGTGTCACAGCGACATTTTAGTCAAAGATGTCACCAGCAAAGTGATTTAGGAGGACTGGGAAAGACAGGCTTAAAGACAGCCTCCTGGGCTGTGTTATACATAGCAGGATTTTCAGCAGGTGTAAATCAGAATATCTCTATGATTTTCTTTGGTTTTCTCTTACTTTCACCACTGTAAATTTGAAATCTAAACCTAATATACGGAAGAAAAAAAGGAAGTCAAGGTGGCATAAGAGCAGTGCAACTTGGACCACAAAATTGTGGCAGTGATTCTTTCAGACAAAAGTCCATGATGTCTCACAATATAGTGATGGCAAAATGTCCAAACTGCAGAAATTGCTAGTTTAACAGTGCTTAGTCACAGCTAATCTGGCAGGGTTTGTACACAAGGGAACATCAGATTTTTCTTTGTGGTGCTACATCTGCACGCTCTCTTACAGACAGATTTTCATTCAGTGGTAGGAAATTGTTGGTAGGATTGCAGTAGTTCAGTTTCTTTCTTCTTTAGCCTCTACCTTTCTCCTTGTTTCTTGTATTGTTGTGACTGGACTTGCCATGACTTGTATTTGCTTGATTACAGCATCTGAGACATTCTTACTTCTTACATGAAATACACTTGCCTACATCTCTGCTACTTTTGGTGTCTTTTTAAAGATTTAATTTTATAGGTAGGAAGTAGTGGTGGACACAGATCAGACATCAATTTAAATTTTCTCAAAGATCGGTATTAATTTTTTTTTCAACCCAGTTCTAATTAACTAAAATGTTGAACAACTTTTTTTTTTCCGAAATGAAAAACATAGCAGAGGAGTAAAATTTTTAGCATCAGGATATTCATGCAGTTGAAGATTGTACTTATTTTTAAGTGTCTCTTATTTATGTACAACCAGTCCAGTGAAAAGCTGGCCATGATTTAATATCAGGAAAGATTTCTGAGAGAAGCAAAACTATCTCACATAACTGTCCTATATACACAAAACTATATCCCCACTCACACACACTTTAAAATAAATTAATTTTAGGTTTTTCATTCACACCTAGATCTATCAATGTTTTGTGCACCACTTCTTGGCCCACCATCTCTCAGTCTTTTATCAATTGTTACCATAATAGTTTTGCCATCAGCAACCTGTGGCTGTAAATAGACTTGTCCTGTGATCTCCACTAGCTATGTTGCTGGGAAGCAAGACAATTTGAAGTTTATATTTCTTCATCCAAAACTATAAAATCCCATACTACCCAGGTTATCTGTTGTGGAAGAGTTTAGTTTCTGAAACAATGGAATTTAAATCGTTCTTCATCTCCTGTTTTAGCAGGTCTCTGAACTTTCTCTCCAGCTGATGGAATTGCCTTGCAAGTTGGAACAAGCAGGAAACTTTACAGGTGTCTTGGAGTTAGAATGGGGACACCAATAAAGAACTATCCATGACCCTTGATTACACAGAACTGGAGGTTTCCTCCAGATATTTACTCTTCTAATTCTTGCCAGGCAGTAGATAACAGAAAGCAAAAGACGAACTTCAGCTGTTATGAATACTGAGCAAGCTTTAAGATTGACTTTTGTAGGAGGATAACTAATATGACATTTAGCCTCATACCCTTTTGTGTCCTTTGACATTTAATACATAGTATGGATATCGCTAGCATAACCATTTTGCTAAGTGATTTCCTTTCCTTCCTCAAAAGTGAGGAAAGAGAGACTTATGGCAGAAGATTTTTTTTTTCCTTTGTCTCTTAATCATTGTTTCTGTGTCATTGTCAGTAACGTAAAGAAGAATCTGGGTTTCTATGATCAGCCTGCATGTTTAAGATAATTTCAAGAAAACTCAGGCATTAATTACTTCATATTCTTAAAACCAGTCATATTTTTCTTAAAATTTATCAATATATATATTTAAGAAAGCATCTCTCCATAGTGGTAGTAGCATTTTCAAGTGGTGATAAACATTTTTTGTCTTGCAAACAAGAGCTATATTTTCTTCTGTGTAAACTGCTGTAATCATTGTGATGCCACTATGACTCAGCTACAGTAGTATTTCCATAGCATGTGACTTTCAGAAAATTTTCCTCCTTGCCAAGTTTTATTAGATGTGAGAGTTATAGAGGTATCATGCAATGCATTGAGTACTCCCCACTGAAGTACATGCATATATATATATATATGTATAAAGGAAAAACAATATAATACCAGAGTAGATATTTTGACAAAGGGACTGAAATATATATTGCCTTAGGGAAAAAAGGGAAAATACCGTCTTTATCAAAACATGAATTTAGAATCTAGAATATGCATGCATGTATTGAGAAGGAAAAATATAGACAGAGAAAACAAAAAGTACTCTTTTTTCCTAATGATATATGTCAACTGTCAAAATTTTTCCTGTCTGATATAGGAGAAAATTAAGGACTTTCCTTTAAAAAAAATCTAGGAAAGAAATATTTCTGCCACTGCAAACCTATACTTATCTTATAAGTGACTCTATTATAAATTCTGAGAGCTCTTTTCAAAAAGCCCTACTACATTAGAAAATGAACTTTTATCTATGACAGCCCAAGTGAGTATCCAGCAATCAAGAATTATGAGCCCCCAGCCTTGCAATGCTGGAACTTTTGGAATTTTTACCTAAAGATTAAACTATACTTTGGACTAGACAGTCATTACAAGAGAGATATTTCAGTCTTGTAGTTCTGATATACAACAGAACTGACTGTTGACTTGCTTATCGGACTGCAAGATTAAGATGCAAATGCTCTAGAAAATCTATTGACATTATGGTCAGAGCATACTGGAGACTCTACTTAAAATTCCTGTTCCAAAATGAATTTCAAAGACAGTTTTTTTAAATTGTATATTCCACATTTCAGGTGAGGTAGTGGATATGTAGTGAATATTTGAACAGAATATTTCAAAAGAAGTTCATCTTGACCATGCACTGTATGTGCTAAGCAAAATGTTTTACAGTAAATTATAGAGTTCCAGACTGTCTCTACTTATTTTTAGATGTATATATGTACAGACACTCAGTCCACAAGTGAAATATTGTCCTTAACATCACAGAAAAAGGACTGTCAGAATAACATCGCATGAAAATGTGTAGAGTTCCATATATGTTCTGTTTAAAGTGTCTTTTGTCTCTACTGTTGCACATGCAAGGACATCAACCTCATTCCTTAGAATAAACTAGGGTATGCCTCCACCTTCTTTTGCTGAGAAAAACAGCAGGAATTATTCTGGTGTCTTTCTGCCATTTCAGGGTTCTCCTTTGTTTGGGAAAAATCCCACAGGCAAAGGAAAGTACTTCTACACCAGCTTTGTGTCAACAAATAAGCATGACACTTCACAAATGTGAGGTCTGGGACATTGTATTATCTAATGCTATTGTTATCAGATGGTTAAAAAGAATATTTTTTTACAGCTCTGGCATAGTGTCAAAGATAAAATTCTAAGTATGTTTTCTGGGTTTCTTTGTTTAAACCCATTAAAAATGAAGAGGTTTATCATTACTGTATAAAAAAGTACAACTTTTAACTAGTACTTTCTTGCCCTTTTATTTGATTTTGTTAATAGCCGTTAACAGCGGAAGATAATGTTCTGACCATAGGCGTACAATTTCTTTTAAGAACATTTTACAATGAAGTTATTATTGTTCTTATTGTTGTTGTTATCATGGATGAAAGAACAAGTTTGTACTTTCCTATCTGCTTACCCCATTTTAAATCAAACTCCTGCTTTTTTAAACAGTCTCTTTATTAGTCTCTTAGTATTTGTATTTACAGCAGACGTGTTTCCAAGTCACTGTAAAGTTATTGTTATCTGTATGATTTAAAATGTTATAACAGGAAAACACGGGATCTCGGAGTGTGTTCTGCATGTGTTACAGAGAAGTAAATGACATTGGGTATAGCCCTCACAGTATCACCCTCACAGTAATGGAATTGACTGAATGCTTATTTTCATGCTCACAACTGCACACAGAATGCAATTATGTATACAAAGCTTTTGGGATTTGAAGGCACAAGTGGAATAAATAATATTTCTTATAGGAACAAGTAATAGAACTCACTGACAAAAAGTTTTAACACCCAGATTTAAAATTCACTAAGAGAAATGAGACCAAATGACTGTGCCTTTCTTTTTCACCTAAATAACAGGAAAAGAGGCAAGGAAAAGTTTCTTTAACAAAACCCACTAACATGTTTTCATTGTTCACTGATTTTGGTATGGAGAGAGAAAAATAAAAAAGCTGAGAAAAAAGAAAGGTAGAAACAAACATACAAACAAAAAACCACAAACTTGTCTGGGGTTTCAGTTTATTTATAAAGTATATGATATAAAGGACACTGAAGTTACTGGGTGTATTTCTATTGGATTGAAGCAACCAGTGGAAACTAAGTCCCATCAGAGACTTGTAAACTGCTAACATTCACACACCAGAATATAGATAAGCAATCATTAAATCTTTTAATCCCGTATTTCCTGCATGGAATTTAGCCTGACCTGTAAGTAAAATTGATGCGAGCTCTCTTCACTCTGAGGAATTTCAAACCAACATATCTGATTTCTCATTACATTACCTTTTAATGTAAATTACATAAACAATGCTAGATACAAATTTTTGATTAGTGCATGGTAGGAACACTGAACCCAGTGGCTGCAGGTGCTGTTGCTGTTAAACACTAAAAAAGACCCCCTCATCATCCTAAAAAGAAATTAATCAACATTTTGAGTATACTGATAATGAGAAAATCTGGTAGAATTAAAATACAGTAGAAAATATTTAATTTCCAAAGAAAAATTTTTAATCATCAAGTTTTAGTTTTGCTCTATCTCATTTTCCTCAGAGAGGACCTCTCCTTGTATTAGGTATGTACTTAAAATATCTGTGCAGAGTTGGATGGGTGGGGTGGGGTTGGTGGTGTTTGAGGCGCTGTTTGAGGGTGGGGCTTGGGCTTTTTTTGTTTGGGTTTTTTAATAGCTGTGTAAAGAAGAGAGAAGAAACAAGAAAAAAGAAAAGGACCAAAGCAAAGTGTTTAAGGAGGATTACTCAGTTAAGTGTTGTTTGCTTTGAGTTGGAGAGAATAAGAAGGAGAGCTGTTTGAATTTAGGGAAAGAAGAAAGACCACTGCTGTCCAATACCAGGAAAATTATTTCTGTTTTGAGAGTATCAGTTCAAATAAATTATTTAGACTATCCTTCACATTCTGATTCTTTTTTTCTTTATAAGATTCCACTGAAAGCCAAAAGTTTCTTTATGGAGAAAGTTTGTCTTCATGACATCCATAGCCAGAGAGTGGGAAAAAAAGGTATTAAAATAAAAAGTCATAGAGCTTCTTTTTGTGTGAAATGATATTTAATATTGCTGATTCAAGAAGTTCAGAAAAGCTTCAGGTGAATACAGTTTTTGACTGTGTATTCTGGGAAGCCTTTTAAAGCTTTTCACACAAAGATTCTGCTTTAAACTTTGTCAATTCTGGGTACGCAGTGATGTGGAAAAGTACAGCCAAAGTGTAATGGGAAACGTATTTTTCATCTTTTTATATTGTTCCGTGGGTCTTTGATATTCATTGGTGAAAAAATCTTTTTAGAATATTGTTTTGGAGAAGGAGATATAAAACTTATCATTTCTCTACACAGAAGTTTTCCTGCTTATATATTGCATAGATATTATCTAGTTTAACTATTCGAACATAAGAAGTGCTAGAAAACTTTAGTAGTAGAAATTCTTTAACTGGATTCAGTTAAATGATTTGATGATGGCCTCCTGTTTACTTTGCACCCAAAATTGACACTAATGGTTTACAACTGAGAATAGGTATGAAGGAATCCATCCAGCAACATCAGCCAATGTAGAACTTATCCATCTGTTTATGTTTACTACTTGACAAAAATTGCCTATTTCAGGGAGAATAATCATAGAATCACAGAACAATATGGGTGGAAAACGATCTTGTAGATCATATGGTTCCAAGCCCCCTGCCGTGGGGAAGGACACTTTCCACTACACCAGGTATCTCAAAGCCCCATCCAACCTGGCCTTTAACAATTCCAGGAAGAGGGCAGCCAGAAATTCTCTGAGTAACCTGTTCCAGTGCCTCACCACTATCATAGTAAAGAATTTCTTCCAAAATCTAAATCTAAATAAAAATCTACCCTCCTTTATTTTAAAGCCATGACCTCTTGTCCTATCCCTCCATGCCCTTGTAAAAAGTCCCTCTCCATCTTTCTTGTAGTCCACCTTCAGGTACTGGAAGGCTGCTGTAAGGTCCCCCCGCAGCCTTCTCTTCTCCAGGCTGAACAGCCCCAGCTCCCTCAGCCTGTCCTCATAGCAGAAGGGTTCCAGCCCTCGGATCATTGCTGGGGCCTCCTCTGGCCCTGCTTCCACAGCTCCAGGTCTGTCCTGTGCTGAGGGCT
>Ga0181612_167652_pt1 | contig 11260 bp, 5 predicted proteins | sample HoacroProtozoa21_FD_119630 | JGI IMG/M metagenome (GOLD analysis project Ga0181612, IMG submission 119630) | Hoatzin crop microbial communities from Cojedes, Venezuel. Combined Assembly of Gp0051906, Gp0051904, Gp0051908 | reverse complement strand
GCCCCGCTGCCTGCCCTAGGATTGTAGTGTCATAAAATCATTTCAGCCTGAAAAGACCTTTAAGATCATTGAGTCCAACCATAACCCCAGCACTGCCAAGTCCACCACTGCATCATGTCCCTAAGCACCACATCTACAAAAGCCTGCACTGCCTGCCCCCTCTGCCAGCTCCTGCTGCCTGGGCCTGCTGCCTGCCCGCGCTGCCCACTTACGTTGTCTGCCCACGCTGCCCGGACCATGGTGGCGTTGGGTCTGTACAGTTCAACTTTTTATTTATACGTGCTTGCAGCATTTGAGAAGCATTAGGTTATGTTTCATACACAGATCAGTGCATTCTGTATGAGGGGCTATTGTCAATTTACATTATGTGAATGTCTGTATGTAGAGAACTCATAGAATAAACCTGCTACGTTTCCCTTGTTCCATTACCCCTTGTACACCGTTCTATCATTTTGTGAATATAGCAAATTGAGTCTTTTACTTTAGAGCTGTGAGTAGAATCATCATGAGGAGGGTATAGGCTGCCATCCACTGTTTGGTGGCTATCGCACCTGGACAGCGCTCGGGTCAGAGGGGAGCAGGGAGCAGATTCAAATGACGCTTTTGACATAAGCGTGGCCACTGAGCTGACTCTAGGTTGAGCTGGGGTCAGCAACTAATTAGATCTTAGCCATAATCCCTATCACGCTTCTAATATGAGAAGTTCTTTCGTATGTATGTAGTATCTTTCATTCAGGTGCTGCCATGTCCACCACACATAGGTGCTTGGAGCTTTATCTGCTGAAACCAAAGATGGGGAATGCCACAGGTGTCGGCGCTGCTCAAAGCCTCAGCCACCCTGTGTGGTGCTGGATCCCCGGAGCGGTGCCCTTAACCATCAGCCCCTGACACAGCCATCAGCAAGAAATGAATACAGTGACGTATTTCCCACACCCCATTGACACGTCAGGGCTGGCTTTGGAGACTTAACATGTTTCCTTGTACTGAACTAATGCTTCTGCCATCAGCTACAGTGGGGTTCTTGCAGTTATTGTCAGTATATTATTTCAGAGACTCTGGCACAGGATGAATTTCATCATGCGAGCCTGTAATTTGGATACATAGCGAAAGCCAGCTGTCTGGGAATCCTTCTAGAGGAAATGCAAAGGGATGAGCACCTCCAAGAGGTAATTCACTACGCCAAAGCAGAAGTGTCGTAACGCCAAACTGCTTCCCTGCCTGCAATAACCTCTCTCGCCATGGCTGTGGAAGAGTCTGGACAACAATTTTTCAGTTGACTACAGCGAGGTGAGAAGTGGACAGAAAGCAGCATCTCTGGGAATCTTGTCACTGCTTCCCTCACTACTGAACACAAAGATGTGAGGCTGACTGAGCACATTATGATACCAAAACATAGGTGTCTACTTGAGGACGTTTGCCTGCACATTCAGTGCTTCATTTCTTGCAGGGGTCTGTGGAGATCTGGGGAGCAAGAGCCCAGGTGGTGATGCAGCTCATCTGGCCACAGACACCTAGTGGGTGACCATCTGCACCACTCACTGGTCTCCCATCAGCTGGTGACAAGAGTTTCGTTCATTGTGATGGGACCTCAGACACCCAGTGCCTATACGGACACTGAAATTTAACATGAGCTCATAAGCTCAATCTCAACTCAGATAAGCAAAACACTACTTACCTAACCTTAAACTTTGATAAAAAAATTAGCATTAGTATACTCGGGGGGGGAAACTGCCAGGGAAACAGGTTTTAGTGGTGCTGCATTGTAATGTATCATCCAGAAAACAGAATCAATTAAAAAGGGTCACACTGCCTTTTTCCTAGCACCAGTTCAGTCTATAGGTAATTTCTATGGAAGTTGTAGAAAAAAATGTACTTTCCAAAACATCAGTGCCCTATTCTGGCCAACCAGAGCTGTTTTGTCTAATTCCCTTCTTCCTCATTCGTGCTGTGATTTCCTGTGCTTCATTTTACGAGCTCAGGTGAAAGGCCAGCCAGAGAAAACAGAAGTTTGCTGAAGGTGGTTGTAACTTCAAAGATCTTCAAGAAAATCACCTGCAGTGAAGAACAATCTCTGTCTATGTCTATAAGTGATGTTCCCTTCCTATTCATGTCGTTTTTAAAAAGAGGGAAAAGTTTTAAAATGTGAATTTTACACAAATATCTATCTTTCAGCCAGTTTCCACCCCCTCCTGTTTCATATCTGGTGGCTGTCATGCACTGATGGGCGCCAGTTTTCCAAGATCAGGATAATTCTATACCATGCCAGGTTTATTTCTATTACATCATTATACTGTAAACAAGGTGCCAGATCATATTGCTTGCCCCAGAACGACACAGTGTGACTAAATTGCAAATGATTGCTTCTCCCAAGAAACTTAAAGTAATATATATTATTTCCAGCTGGAAGAGCCACTGTGGATTCATACAGCAATTTTCACAGCAGGAAAACAACAGCGAAATAGCATGGACTAATAAGAGCAAATACATGCAGTCGGCACTGCCAGGCAAAGCCTGTCTGTTTTCTTGTGCTCGGCTGATTGGGAGCCATTCACTGACGTATCTATTTTTCAACAGTGTAGGTTTCTTCTATGCGGCTTGGGTCTGAGGCAAGTTATATACCAGCATGTGGGTTTTTTTATCACTGAAAGCATCTCTGCAAATGCTGAAAGAAACAGGATGCTACAGATCGTAAGAAAATGAGTTTACCAGGGAGCGTGTCTGCAAGTAGCAATTATCTCCACTAAGCTGTTTGAAGTAGAAAGGAGCAGGGGAAGTAAGCCCTTGCAGACTGAAGCTGATGCTTTTATGTTTGCAGTCCTGGCATTTCCTTTGCCCCACTGGAGTTTGTGTTGCGCTTGGGAGACAAAAGTCAGCATGGATCAGAAAAATCTGCTTTCAGGTACCTCACGCTGCCAGTGTTAGCAGCAGAAAGCAATTAAAGTAATTTGCCTGCAAGGGCAAGGAGCTTTCTGTATCATCGACTGAGTCAGAGACAGTACCTCTTACTGGAGGAAATGGTGCGTCTGGGGTGGTCTTGTGAGAGGCGGGTTGAATGTGGGTCATGGCAGGTTACTTTGACAGAGGAAAAACAATTTGGTGCTGCCATCCTGCAAGGACTGCCCAGAAGAGCCAGCAGCAGGTTTCATTGCACTCTCTACAGGATCAGGGCTTCAATCTTCAGACAAAAGCTAGTGCTTTCAGGAAAGAGCCTTGGCAAGTGCCAGGTGCTCCTTTAATGTTACACAACCCTTTTATATCCAAGGGGAAAAAAGTTAACTTTTGCAGTACATGCAGCTCAGTTCCTAGAACATAGTTATCTTGCAAAGTGTTTCATGCACAGTGCAGTTGGTAATTAAAAGGATTTGTGCCTTGCAGCCAAACTTCAAATGGAGTTGCAGTATCAGCTGGCATTTGGCCATACAAGATTGGCATTTCCTTTTCTAAACGCAATCCCTCTGCAACCTGTGTGCCTGCTCCTTGGTCATTTGCCTTTCAATTATCTGAATTTACAATACTGAGCTTTGGTTACCTTCGGGGATGTCAAAGGGACACCCGTCTAACAGGCTGTTGGCCTGCCCATCTGTTGAGGAGGAGCAACACGGGTTTTACAGGTACGTCCTCGTGTGCCTGGAGACAGTCAGTGATTCCAAGCGCTCCTGCAAGGGACCAGCCTGGAACCAGGGCTGAGTACTTAGCAGGATGGTCCAGAAAAAAAAAGAAAGAGACTATTTAAGATAGACACATACTGCTCTGCTACTGAATATCTCCCAGGACTGAACCATGCTTGTAGCCCTGCACTGTTGTTCTAATTAAAAGCTCCTGGAAAGTGTTATCAGTAAATGAAGTCCTTTGTGATCTTGATTTTATAGCTGTGTAGAAATAGTTTAGCATCTTCACCACAGTATTCAAATATTTAATACGTTGTAACCAATGACTAACTATGTTCTAACATTATTAATGAAGAACTAGATTGCTAGGAATGTATTTCCAAGACAAAATGTAAAAATTGAAGGAGTTATATTGTTCAGACTTTCTATATATGTGAAATGCATGTTTATTTCGCTAGAAAAATGAATGTTTAATACCAGAGATAAAAATATTGGTTAGTTGTTTCCATTTTGTTTTTCTTTCTCTCCATAGAGAGAACTTTCAGTAGCACAAATACTTCAGCATAGTACAGACGTTATTGTAAGGTATGTTTACGGACACTGTAGAGAAAAATATCTCGCCTATTGTATCATAAGGGCTATTATGAAGAAAAAGCACATTGGTAGACTACAGACCCTGAATTCTGTGACCTTTTGTGCTTTATTCTGAGGTAAAGTCAGGAATGTCGGTTATAGTATTAATCGAACACAGCTTGACAGTAAGCTGAAATTAATTAAGTATATATCTGTCATGGAAAATGAAAAGAGGATCCCAAGCTGAACAGAAAAGATGAGGATTTGTTTTTGTTTTGATATCAGATGAAACTATGCTAAAAAGAAGGCTACTTATAATCATTATAGCTATTGAAAGTCAGTGTCATTGAAAAGAGAGTGAATACAGAGTAAGTATAAGTTTATGGGAATTTATTTGTTGATAAAAGAGCTTTTTGTGGTGTCATCTCAAGATCATTACGCTATTAAAGCAATATTTTGTACCGGAAGTTTGTACCTTTACCTTGTGCAAAGTTTTGTGATTGCAAATCAGTGCAGCTACACGCTGCAGTTCAAGCTCTTCTACAGGGGACCCGCCCAGCAATATGAGCCATACTCTAGGATTATGCACCCTGCCTGGAGCCTAGCCTCCGGGAGCGCTGGATACTGACCATCAGGGGATGTATTTTCACAGGCAGATCTGTGAATCGGTGATGAAAGTTGAACAGTAGCCGTATGCGAAAAATTAGACATTCAACTCAAGGAAGCAAACAGTGACAAGGACAACTTCTCTAGCTGACTCCTTCTGATTGATACTTTCGCACTAAATGTCTTCTTGTCATTTGAAATCAACAGGAAGAACTCCCAGCCACTTCCCTCCCTGCTCTGTATTTAAGTCTAGTGTTCTTTCTGAGCAAGAACTTTAGTTTCTGTGCTTATCATCTTCTGAATGACCAAACTGGGTGACATGTGAAAGTGGTTTGCTCAGAAAGAAATAGGTATGTGTCCAGCTAGGCAATATTTCAATATTTCATAGCAGATTGAAGTGGAGAAGGAAGACCATTGCTAACTCAAGCAATTCCTCCACTTCCTAAAGCTAGTTGAGGTACCTCACTGCCCTTGTGCAAGCTGAAAAATAACAGATTCCGGTATTCCCATTTTAAGAGCTTGCTTTACCCAGCTATTGGGCTGGATAAAACAGTGAATATTAGAAGGGAGCACTTCTCATTCCTGTCCCTTGCAGTGGTACCTACGCAGCAGCAAAGCCAGCAATCTTGGCTCTCAGGGCTCCAGCAGAGGAGAAGATGCCAGTTCCCATGGAGACTGACTGCATCTCAGCACCAGACCAGCCAAAGCCAGGAGGGATGGGGATTGAGGCACTGTGAACGGCCAGAGCACCCTGCTTGCTTTGTCACCACACTGCCAGGTGGTCGTGTCCTCTTTGTGGACTGTCCCGTCTCTAAGGCAAAGCAAAGCCGGGTGTCGGGCTGTTGCTCCCTGAGACTGCGCTGGGTTTACCTGAGTGCATGTAGGGTTGTTTATGCTCAGTCTTGCTTTTCCTAATTAATATGAACCTCACTGAAAAATGCTCACATTTACATACCAAATCTGGGGATAAACTTCATAATAATTCGTGTGTTAGTTCTGGGTGTCATCACACGACTTTGGTGAGGGCACCACTTGAACACAAATAAGCGACTGTTTAAGATTCCCTCTTTTCTTTGCCTTAATTATCCATCTTTAATTCATGAACTCTTCTATTAAAATGGATGAATTTTCTGAATTATTGTTTTAAATTCAGTAGTTTATGTGTCTCTCACATTTCCTCTCTTCATTTTAATTAGTATGCAACAGATCGCGGGATATAAATTTGTAACATTTGACATAATATTTGTGTTCAGTATTTTGAAAGTGACTTTTCCATAACTGGAAACGTGGGAGCCAAAAGTTCTACTGCAAGGAGTGTTTATTTTAAATGTTTTTATTTTTAATGGCTAGTCGATTGACTCACCATGGCTTCATTTTACAGGAGAGGAAATCTAAACATTGTCAGTGTCAGACTGTGTTTGTCGCACACAGAAAAGTTACCTGGACTATGCAAGTTTGAAACTTAGTTAGGAATCTTACCTAAGTTAGTTTTAGTTAAGAAAGTAAAGCTGGAAGAGATGACATAGTTTAGCTTACTGGACTGAGGCAGAACCAGATCCTTTGTGCAAGGTATTCTCTGTCTGAAAAGTCTTCAGCAAAGGAGATTCTGCATTCTCACTAGCTAGCCTCTGCCAGTGTTTCAATGCACTTATCATTAGGAGTTATCTATATGCTGTCTAACTTCCAGGCAGCAAACCTGCTTGTAATTAAACTCCACTTTAACAGCACCAACATGATTTTTTTATTGGTCACTGTAGAGAGCTCATGAGAAGAAATCTGACTTAAACCAATTATCATTTCTATTGCTTTTCGCAGCGTGTGCTGTTTCGGGTTTTGCTCTTAAAAAAAAGCAACTTCACAAATGTTTTTACAAAGAACAAGCTGCAGTGAAATACTTGGCTTTAAACAACGGCATTGTTAGAACAGGCAGCTCAAAAGCTTATTGAAAGGAAGATAATCAAAGGATTAGCTAACAGTATAATTCTGTGGTGCAAACTACATAAGGTTGCCAGGGCAGGTTGTACTCATGAAGCAGTGTGACGTTGAAGAAAAATTCCAGCCAAGTAAGGTGATTTCTGTGGGAATCTGAAGATCTACTTGAAAGTATTTTGCTTAAGTAGGAAGGTTATCGTATCTACACTACTGATCACCCAACCAAAATGGTGACCATAAGCATGGCACAAAATGGTAAGGGAAATAAAAGAGATTTTCAGAGCAGAAGACAAATATTAAGATGAGATGGAAAAAAGCAAACAATGTTTTTAGACATCATCAGTGATGGAGCCACGAACAAGCTAGTCAGAAAGTCTACAAGAGGAGAATCACTTTTTTGTGTACTCCCAAGCAGTGCACAAGATCCGGTTCAAGATGTAGCAACTGAAGACTGGACCCACTTTACCATAAGCGACCGTCTCCATAGGAATGATAAAACCAAAAGAATCAGACATGGACATGTGTTAAAACAGGATCTGAAAAAAAATGATAGCATGTCTTGAAAGAACATTACCAAGAATAGCGAAGAGAAGAAAAACTGTTAAAGGAACCATGATGAATTCTTAATGAGACCACAATGGTGATTCAGAGCACATGTACACTCTTAAAATTAGGATTTCAAAAATCATACAATCATAGAATCGTAGAATGGTTTGGGTCGGAAGGGACCTTGAAGATCATCTAGTTCCAACCCGCCCGCCATGCGCAGGGACACCTTCCACTAGACCGAGTTGCTTAAAGCCCCATCCAGCCTGGCCTTGAACACTTCCAGGGATGGAGCATCCACAGCTTCTCTGGACAACCTGTGCCAGTACCTCACCTCCCTCACGGTAAAGAATTTCTCCCTAATATCTAATCTAGCTCTACCCTCTTTCAGTTTAAAGCCATTACCCCTTGTCCTACAAAGATCAAACACATGCAGCAAAATAACACAAATGACAAAACAAAGTGTGTTAAAAAATAACTGAGTGTTAAAAAGCACCCTTCAAAATCACAAATAATGATAAAATGTAATAAATTTTGTATGTAATTGATGTATACAATCACAATGTCATAAGCCAGAAAAGACTTCCAGAAATGATTTGCTATATGGTTGTAAAAAGTAATAAAGCTTTAAAAAAATCTAAAGGAGAAAGTCTTCCACAGTTAGTGAGGCCAGCAGAACATGCAAATGTAAAGTGGAGTGGAAAAATTTTGCACAGAAAATAGCCATCATGCTTTGAGGCAACTTTCATCACTAAACTAGTGGACATGGGACCTGTAATTTTCCAGGAGTTCAGCCTCCTTGACTTAGCATTAACTTAAATGTATAAATACAACTGCTGCTTTGGAAATTCTGAATCTCTGCTCTTACAGGTTCCAATGACCTTATTTTTTCACAAATGGCTATTAGCTTTGAAGGTGATTATTTCAAAATGCAACATCAGAAGAAGGTATATGAGTCAGGTAGGAGATACTAAAGGTCTATAACTTCCCAGAAACAGGACAGGATTATTCCAGTAGGAATGATAGTACTGAATTTAAGTTTGTTTGCAGAGTTTTCAGCATCCTAGACGTAAACAAGAAGGTACAGATGCACACATAGGCACACATATTTCTCCTTATAGTTCCTTCTACTTCATTTTCAGGGAGAGCTAGTGGAAATTGCATTTGGATAAGGCTAATCAAAGGAACTGTTGTCTTTACATTTTATTTGCACATACTAGATTATTTATTCAATTAACTACAGAATGGCACATCTACTTTTAATTTAGCTTTTTCTAAGCATCTAGTAAGTAATATCAGGAGTCCAAAAAATCATTATGGCTGTTTGGATAGGATTCAAGGGTCAATAAAGGTAAAATAGTAATAGCACTGCTTGAAAAATACATGCAGCTAATTACAGTTCTACGAAGAAGAAGAAGACTCTACAGTAAGTACCTGCTAAATTAGCACTCGTTTCACATCTGTCATGCAGGGTCCTTATGCAGCTGAGCAAGAGTACTTCAGACTAAATTGGCTGGCATTTGTTGACAAGGACCCTGCTTTAATACCAGCTCCCTCCTTAAAGCTACATCTAACCCTTGGTTATTTATTTTCCCTACATCCATTCTATTTCCTTCTATAGGTTTACGAGTTGTGATAAAAGCTCTTTTGTCTAGTATTATTTAGCATCGTTATCTGACCTTAACTTTGATGAGCTAGAACAAACAGACATGATCCTCAGAATACAGGCAGGAGACAGAAATTTATTTTAAAAATCAGCAGGACTGGGGTTTTGCTCTCAGGAAGGACTCTGGATACTCACATCTTGCCGTCAGAAGTAAAATGAGTCATGTGGAGGGATTATTGTCCCTACGCTTGTTTCCAAATACTTCTGTGACTCCAAAACCTAAAGACAGCAGGTCCTAGAGCCTGACTGAGCCATCCTGGGCCAACCATTCCTCTCCCAAACTGTTCCTGGGCAGGTTTGGGAGTACACATGTGTAAGAATATCTCTTAACAGCAGGTTGGTTGCAGTCAGAGGTGGACTGTGGGGAGAATGCAGAAGCCAAAACATAAGGATACGCCAGGTATGGAGCTAGGGCGAGGAGATGGTGGTCCCTTCTACAGATGACAGTATATCTTGTGCACTGAAAAAATGAGCTTTATTCAGCACAGCTCATTCAATCTTTAAGCCAAGTGGCACAAAATACTGCAATACAAATAAAATGCACACAAATATTATATATATCCTCAAACAATGAAATTGGTTTTAAAGGAGCAAATTTAACAACCCCCCCTCCCCAAATAATGTCTGTTGCCTCTTTGTTTTTCTCTTAGCTTCTGATTCCAAAGTTATAGGTTTTACTCCTGCAGATTTTTTCTCTAGTCACAAAAGATAGGAACTGTTTATGCAACTCATAAATGCACACTGAGACTCTTACATAATTACAGGTCTCCAAACAATATGCATACAGGAGCTGGCTAGGCTACACTCAATAATCAGTTTTAAGACAGAGCAGCCTTTGAAACAAGCAGAGAATCTAATTACCCAGCTGTATAAATCCACGGTTCAGCCACATCTTGAACTGTTGTGTGCAGGTCTCATTCTCCAATCTTAGAAAATACAGAGTAGAACTGGGAAAGATTGAGAGCAAGGTGACAGGGGTGTTCAAAAACATGGAACTATTTTTAAAATGATGAAAGAGTTTTCATAGGAAGAGCAACTCAGTAAACACTAGCTTATCAAAGAGAGATACTGGAGTGGGGAGCAGGGAGAGGTGGTACATTTTGAAAAAATGCAGAGGGAGATGCATCGGGAATGGCTGCTCATGTTCTCTGCCAAAATAAGAACTACAGGATAACAGAAGAAGTAAGTTGATGGCATAATCAGAGCAAATCAAAGGTATTGATTCTTCACATGATGCAGGTAAACTACAGGATTTCTCAGGTGCAAAGCAGCTATATGATTCCAAAAGATGCGCGAAAAAAATTATAAAAAGAAAAAAACCATCAGGGCTATTAATTACAAAAACACCATCTCTGTCTCATGGAGTCCCTGGAGCTGTAAAATTATTCTAGGGAAACATCATTATATTTTTGACCTTTTCTATTTCTCTTCTCTAGGCGTCTGCTTTTGTCTGCTTGGTGGCAGGATACTAGGGAAAATGGGTACATCCATCCCCTGCTCTGAATCCAAAATCTTTAGTTTGTATTTCAGAGCTGCCAAGGATCATTAAAATCAGACGTAATCAAAAGACCCTTAAAGATTTTTTCCCCTCGATAACAACTCCCAAAGGTATGATGTAGAATCTCATTTACTTTCCCTCAGCTACTTCTGTGAAATTCACAGACCTGCCTTCTAAACTCTTTGTCTCTGTTTCGCCAGGAAGCTCTCAGCATTGCTAGGGGACCTTTAAGTGACAGGGCAAGCTCAAGTGTACAGCGAAATGTAAAGCTGCTTTACAGTATTTCATCACCAAGCCTTTGCACCTCTGCTAGTGCATTTCTTCTGAGAGTGCCAGAGACTTCCAAGTTTATGAGGCCACTGCTAATTCCAGGGCAAACCTCACATGAGTTCACTGTAAGCTATGCCATGGGTCCTGCATGGGTCCCAAGCTAACTCACACAGCGTGAGCACAGCTCACCTCCTCGCACATCTGGGTGGGAATCCCTCCTCTGCCTTGGACCAAATGATTTTGCGAACTGAAGAGTTCCTCCCAAGGTGCTGGGAGGCAAACTAACCTTTTACAAGCTGGTCCAGGCACCGAGCTTTGGCTTCTGTAAGGCAAATGAGACTGGAGCATTTGTCTGAGGGAGAGGGAAGGCTGTGAAGAATGGACCTGATATTACATGCGCCAGCGTGGATCACAGAATCACAGAATGGTAGGGGCTGGAAGGGACCTCTGTGGTCACCTAGTCCAACCCTCCTGCCGAAGCAGGGTCACCTACAGTAGGCTGTAGAGGACCTTGTCCAGGCGGGTCTTGAATATCTCCAGAGAAGGAGACTCCACAACCTC
>Ga0181612_177379_pt1 | contig 11261 bp, 9 predicted proteins | sample HoacroProtozoa21_FD_119630 | JGI IMG/M metagenome (GOLD analysis project Ga0181612, IMG submission 119630) | Hoatzin crop microbial communities from Cojedes, Venezuel. Combined Assembly of Gp0051906, Gp0051904, Gp0051908 | reverse complement strand
TTTTTTTTAACTGGGGCAGCAAGAAAAGGAGAGAAGGGGTAGACTCGGCTGATGGCATCGTCCCATCTGATTTTGCACAGATGCAAGTAAAATTGCAGAAAGTGGATCTGGATCCCGCTCACTTTGCCCTCCTTTTAATAAAACGAAGGTACATAAACACATCTGGGTGTAAGTAGTAAGACCCAGAGCCTAGAAGCATGCAGAAATGTGACAGAATGTGGTCTTTGGGGTGAAAAGGGCATTTGTTATCACAGTGTGTGGGCTACTTATGTCTCTGTCCGCAGGCATTTAGTAAGAGGACACGTTTGCTTTCTGCAGTAAGTCCATTTTTCTCTGAACGGGCTTTGGAGTGGTGTGCTCTAGTGTTTCAATTATTCTTGTTTCTCCTGTTGATATACACAAAATAAAGGAATTTTTGTAGTCCCTTTGGACTGCATGTTATGAGCATCTATTTTCAGACTTTAGTTAAAATCTGTAGTGTTTTCGACTTGTTAGTATGAGAATGCCAAGCTAAGGATCTCTGCTGAAGTACAGTCTCTACTCGGCTAATTCATCACTATTAACTTGTAAAGGCACTGGGACAAGTGAAAATGAACTGAGAACAGTGAAAGGCTTTTTACTGAGCAGTTAATTGGAATCCTTGTAGTAGTGGGTCACCTTATGTACAGGAAGGGTTTTTTACATCTCTATAGTCTGCATATTGCTGACTTAATTTTTTGTATCTAATTAACAGGGGATGAAATCCTAGAAGTTAATGGAGAATCTCTACAAGGACTGACCCATCAGGAGGCCATTCAGAGGTTTAAGGTAACACGCATGTAGTACTGGACAGATTCATGCTCCTCTTCGCTCAGTGCCACTTAGCGCACTGGGCTTTATATTCTTTCGCTGTCACAAATTACTGTATGCAGGTTTCCTGGCAAATGTTGGCCTATTGTGTTGCCTCACTGGGATTCTCTGATGTCTCTCCAGCAACTCAAGAAAGGAGTGGTGACCCTGACAGTGCGCACGCGGTTGCGCAGCCCGAGCCTCACGCCCTGCGCGACTCCCACCTTGCTGAGCCGCTCCAGCTCCCCCAGCTCCAGCGCCAGCGGTGGCATGCCGGTCCCTGGCTCTGACGAGGTGGACGGCTCCTCCTCCAGCCGCAAAGGACCGGGCCCGAAGGACAGGATTGTCATGGATGTGACACTCAATAAAGGTCAGGGTCCATGGAAATGGTCTTAGAGAGCAAATCTCTGCTTCTTAAGGGAGTTTTGAGGAATAGCTAGGGACTTCCAACATCCAGGGCACCTACTCATGTCCATCTGATCTCAAACCACAGGATGGGGGAGAAAAACATCCTCTAGTGCAAAAACTTCTGAAGAGTTCCCCCTTCCACATTTTGCTACTCCAGAGTGAGGACACTTTTACAGCTAACAGTCAGCGTCCATGCGGTTCCCACGGCACATGGAAAATTTGCTGGGAGTGGAGCTAGTCCTCTCAATGATGGACCTCAGAAAACAGTCAGGATCAGATATTTTCAGTCCTGATTTCCACTGTTGGTCTTGGCTTCCTGACTGACTGCACCTAAGGCCAGCCCTGAAACAATACATGAGTCTTGGTCTCAGATGGGATGTGGAAACACAAACACTTGTGTGTCCTGTGTGATTAGAATCTGCAGGGAATAACAGTACTTTTCTTTGTACTTTTTTTTTCCCCCCACAGAGCCAGGGGTTGGGCTTGGCATTGGTGCCTGTTGTCTCACGCTGGAAAACAGTTCTCCAGGGATATACATTCACAGCCTGGCCCCAGGATCAGTGGCTAAAATGGATGGCAGATTAAGGTTAGTTAAAGCAGAAACACGCTGGAGTGGTTTTACAGTAAAATCAATTGAGACTTTTGGTTGGTGTAGCAGGGAGGGGATTTATGCTTGAGAGTTCACCAAAAAGAAAACATTTAGACAAAGACATTCCAAAATGGTATTAAATACCCAGGAAACACTATTCTCTGTACTGGAAGCAGCAGAATTATTAAGGTTTGGGTTTTTTCTTTTCATTCTCTACACTCAGAAAACTGAGCCTAATAGCACCCTTTGTGAAAGGGGAGCAGCAAGAAGTGCAGCTTCAGGTATTTTTATCAGAGCTGCAGCCAGAGACCCCAGATTGGGAGGAAATTTGCAGAGCTCTGCTGAAAGCTCAGTCACCTGAAACTCTCTTAAAAAGCGCTGGGGGAGATGTTCTTGCAGCTGACTGTGCCCGTGGCTGCAGCAGCGCTTTTCTGCCCTTACTGTCTGTCTGGCAGGATTGCTGCAGGCTGACCTGCCCGTCTCATTTACTCTGTTGTGGAGTCTGGATGTCTTTAAAGAACTGTGAGAGAGAGAAGCAGTCATTCCTAGGGTTCCCTTGTGCTTTACATTGGATTAAGTGACAGAAAGTTATTTGCTGCTCCTCTCCTGGAGGCTTCATTTTTTAAAACTGTTGGAGGAAATCTTCCACCTTTCTGCATTCCCACATAGATGCTGGTGGGCACTGGGAGCCCCGCTTGGGAGGCGAGACTGCGCTGGAGACCCTGAGCTTGTGGCGAGAGCACTGGTGCAGAGAGGCTGAGAAAATGCCTTGCTTTCACGAGGGTGGAGAGCGCCTTCTGTTTCCTTGCTCACCAGGAAAACTGTGATAGAGCGTTTTCATTTTTTGGAATAGGGGAAGAAGATAATTTTATGGTGGCATCCCTGCCAAAACCCTTGAAAGTTCCTACCATACAGAAGTGTCTATAGGAGACAGTACTAAATGCTAACTTGCTTTCTTATAAGCCTCTTTGGAAAAGATTGCAGTGCTGGTTGCATCTGTATGTAACAGCTGTATCGTTTATTAGGTTTAAGTGATTGATTATATCCAGGCATGCTTCCCAGATTTCTAGCTGGCTTCTTTGAGACATTGCTTCTGTTGTCCCATCAATGGTTTATGGCTCCACAAGCCAAAACTTACAGGATGGTTTTGACTGTTGGAAAACTTCGTTAATCAAATGCTGGCTTTGCAATACCAGGAGAGGTTTGAATCCAGCTCCTCTGTGTCTGAGCTCCCTCTCTCAATCATGTGCCCTGTGTAAGTGACTCCATTTGTGTAGTTTCTAATAGCTGTGTAGGTCTAGAAGACAGGCAGAGCAGCGGCATCATTACAGAACTGATAGGTCACCCTTTGCTTTCGTGAGCCTCTACCAGAAGTACAGGCTCCTGAAGGCTGCCACATGCAATCGCCATTTTGCCTTTGGCGTGTGGACTCACAGTGCAAACTCATTTCCATTGTCACAAGTAGCCTGACATAAATCAGCAGTAGTAGATTGTTTTAGAGTGTCCATTTAAAGTAAATGCCTTAGGAATTATGGAGAATGCTTTAATGATATCCCTAGTTGATGATCTTTTCTTCTGAATACTTCCAGATGTCTGAGCACTATGAGCAAGAGTTAAGAAAGCAGGAAAACAGAACTAAGCAATCTAAGCTTTCCTCTCAGAAGAGGTTTTTTATTTTGCTTTTTTTCTTTTTAATGGGTTCTATATGTTTATTTGAAGCAAATACAGGCTTATCGCGCTCAATTTTTTCCTGGAGTCGTTTTCATAAACTCATATCTAAATCATGAATTTCTTATTAGTGTTTGTGTAAGTAATTCAACATGATGGGAAGGAACAGCCCATCTGAATCTAATTTTTCCTCTTCTGTGCTCAACAAGTATCTGAATGCAGAACTGGTATTGATTGCTTTCACCCTGGTCCAAATGCAGCCAGTTTTCTCTGTTGATTTAGTAGGGTTTGTAGCACTGACGGTAAGTGCAGAAGTCATCTCTGGACCTCCCTCCTGAAGTCAACAGAACTTAAAGCATTCACGTCACTGGGAGCAAGGGCAAGACTGGCTTCCTTGCAAGTCAGATCTTTTCCAGACACTTGCATCTCTGAAAAAGCTTGGCCATCAGTTGAAAGCATGAACGTTTCTGTAAAAGGCGGTTGTAATCAGTTAATCAACTGGCTCTGTGTCTCTCCGCAGTCGAGGTGACCAGATACTGGAGGCAGATTCGGTGAGCCTGCGTCACGCGGCTTTAAGTGAAGCTTACGCCATCCTGAGCGAATGTGGTCCAGGTCCGGTCAGCCTCATCATTAGTCGGCATCCTAACCCAAAGGTGAGGAGAAAATGTTTTGGTGTATCAGGGTTGTTTTCATCTGGTGCTGTAATTTGAGTCTTGCCGTCAGGAAGGCAGCAAATGAAGAATATTGGATTTTTCTCTCTATGGTGTGTGTTGTGCAAGAAGTCAGGATTGTAATGAGGCCTTCCAGTTGTGTAAGTTGTAGCAATGCTGGACTGTCCCTGCTGCTTTTCACTTAGTCACCCACTAAACAAATGCAGTTTTCCTGGAACTACTTGAGTGAAGTGTTCCCGTGTTTCCCGGTATTTGGACCAAGGGGCAAGGCAAATATGGCACAAGTCGTCTTCCTCCTTAAAGTTATTTTGCAGTTAGTTTGAGTAGAATATAATTTAGGGCCAGGAATATAAATATCAACAGAATGAACTGATCAACTATAATCAAGTAGTAGGAATACTGTTCTTAAAAAAAGTAAAATCTGTCCAAAGATTCAAGTTTTCCTTCAGAAATTAAAATGTGAGAATCTGGAATGTACTGCTACTGTGAAATCTGTACAAGGCCAGTTTGGAAATAAGGTTGTTTACAAAGTGACTATTTTCAAGCAATTTTAAAAAATTGATGATAGAAGATAAAAGCCTTTTAACTAAGCTATAGGGAATAAGAGCTTCTTTTATTTCAATGTTTCAAAGAATTTCATGAGTGTACAAAACTTTCCTGTTTAAACAGGAATGAAGCTGTAAAAATATTTGCATTAGTGGGTCCAGAGAGCTTCGACTTTTGAACTCGTGACTACAAATGGAGGTCTTAATAAATCCATATCTAGGAGAACTCAGGTTTCTTATTTTATAATTAATTGTGTATTTTCTGCTAAATGAAATGTACAAACAACAGACAAATAGGGGTCTATTTCCCAGAGTTTATTATTGTTGCTGAGAGACCTTGTGCTGCTAGAAAGAAAGAGGCTGTGGTTCTGTCAGTGAAAGTTAAGCTCAGTATTTCTGAGCAGTCTGTATGCTGTGCTGAACCAGCACGATGGTTGGGTTATTAAGGTGTTTAGACTTTTGGACAGTCTGTAAGTAGCATAAAATAAAAACTCCATGTGGAGCCTGCCCTCTCTTCTCCTTCCTTCAGCTTGCTATGGTGGTGGCTTGAAAGCCAAGGAGTGACCTAACCAGGTATCTGCTGAGAAGATGAACGGAGTTAAGCTAATTGCGTGCTATTACTCAGTAACAGAAGGAAACTATTATGTGGCTCCTATTACAGTTTTCCATAAGTAATATTTAAAATGACAACAAATCCTTTGCCAAGAAATGCTAAGAAAATCTAAAAGTTGGGCTAGAGAGACCCTAAAGCATTTTCTCCCCCCAGGCAGTATTGAATCCACAATCCCTCATTGTTGGATCTCTGAAAGAATGTCTGTATTGGGACCCATGTTTATCATTGTGTCACTGTCACTCTTCTTCTGACAGCACTAGGGGATCTACAGAAGTCGGGGAGGGGGTTGTATTTTTATTTTATTATTTTATTTTATTTTATTTGCTCTTTATAATACCCAAGCCTGCAGACTGTAGTTAGGAACTAGCTTGTCCCTCTCCATAGAAGCAGTTTGATTTGCCTGAGGCATAGAGGATGCTAAAAATCAGAATTGGCAGAGCTTGCAGAAGTGTGGATTTTTGGTTAGCTTTAAACAAATACTGCAGTCTGCCCAGCACCTAGTTTTACTCCTCGGACATCTTGTACCCAAAGGCTTATGTAAAGGTCCTGGAGCATACTCGCAGGGCTTGGTCCGTGTCCTGTAGGAGCTCTGTGTGCCCTAGGAGCCCGGAGGCTTTTGGTTTGCTGTAAGGTCATGCCACAGGCTGAAAACAGAGATGTATTTCTACGAAGGCTCATGTTGTTTTAGACATTTTTATACTTAATGTCTCATTTTATGACACAAAAGGTCCACAGTACACTTTGTTGCTGAATATGTTCACTTTGGTGTTTTCATGTACTTCCAAGAGAAATACCACAGCGTTTTCTTTCTTCTTTTTATTCTGAGTGAATGTGTCATTTAAACTATGTTTAAACTGCTGAGTTTGCTTAGGAATCATTCAAATCTTTACGGGTCAGAAAGATTCAAGTTCCTAGTCTCTATTTATGCTGAATTTTAATTCATGTAAAGCAATGTGTATAGAAATTATTTTTGACAGAATTAACTTGCTTTCTGTTTTTAAATATATGTTCCTGCAGACTAGTTGTTCCTGTTATAAAATTATATGGAGTTTTCCAGTAATAAGAATTAAGTGTGTGGTAGTAATTCAGGACAAAATTAGCAAATATGGTAAACCAGTATTTATTCTTAAACCAGAGAAACATTAATGAACAATTACTGATTTAGATTTTCTTTCCAAAAGCAAGGAGAAATGAAAATTAAAGAGACAGCTAATATCTCGGGAAGTCTGGTATTCTTCCGGTAGGTTAAGTGTAGGATATCTTCTGTTGCTGATGTATGCTTGTACAAAGCAGTCTTTGTTTATTTTAAAGTAACATTTTCTCGATAAATCAATGTACAGCACTTAATTGGGTTGAAACTGTGCTGTAATGGCTTGATTTGATTTCTTTAAGTCTGGTGCTGTTTTATTTGTTCGCATAATGTGGTACTTGGATGTGGTCTTCGTGAAGTCGGCAGGCTTCTGCCTCCTTGTTTCTGCAGGACAGTGGCATGGAGGGAGTCTGAATCAGGGGATCAGGACTTAGGAGCTCTCAACTAGGTCTTCTTTACTGTGTCTTTAAAAATAGTGCTGTATCTGAAATGAATCATATATTTGTAGTGATAAGTGGTCGGACTTCAATCTTCATTTCGTCCACCCAGTTTGATCTCCGTCTTCCACTTCAGGTTTCTGAGCAGGAGATGGATGAAGCAATCGCACGTACTACTCACCGAGAAAACAAGGATGCCAGCTCGTCTCACATCACAGGTAGTGGCGTGTTCTCTCCTAGTATGTGTCCTTTTCCAGATGTGGGAAGGTTTAAGGACATGCATTAAGAACTTGGGTTCCCTATCAGCAATATTCTGAGGGCTCTCATAACAGCAGAAAACAGTTTGGAGAATGTAATCACTCTGTCGACTGCAGAAATTTTAGCAAAAACATACAGTTCAGATGGATCAATTCTATAGTTCATGTTACTTGCTTTGTTTCTCGCTAAGCTGCCATGGTCTGAAAGTAGCGTTGCCAAGAGGTGGTTGCTCTGTCCTCTCTTCAGGATGAATGAGAAGGACAGTGTCGCAGCAGGGAAAGGACAGGAGGAGTCAGCTCCATCTGTGTACACTGATCCATGTAGGTGGCTGGAAAAAAAAAAAAAAAGAGAGAGAAAGTATTGATGTATCCATTGTCCATTTGAAAAAGTCCAGATGTTGCATACTGCACTGTATGTTTTAACTGCATTGTAGTTTTTGGGCTCACGTCAAAAGCAGACCTTGCCAGTAGCTGGTAGTCATCTTTTGAGGTTGCACCTAGTCAGGAGCATACTCCAGTGGGTGAGGGAGACTGTCCCCTGCTCATCTCTTGTGCATAGCTCTGTCCTGGGCCTGGCTGGCATAGCGCATCTCTGTGATAATGTTTCGCCTGATCCAAGGGAGAGCTTGTGAAATGTTAAATGAATCTCACTTTAGCAAAGCAATTCAGATAAGTGGGATTAAATGTAGCCCCCAGCTCAGAAGGTGAATGAGGAGCTTGTTTGGATACATGGACCACAACTTTTATTTTTGGCATCTAACTAAGCTGTGCTTAACAGGAGCTGTACAAAAAAGCCCGTCTCCTAATATGAAGGCCAAACAAGGAGAGACCTCATCTCCCCTCAGCTGGACTATGAAACGCTTTCTGGAACCAGCAAGCCGGGTAAAAGGATTAGATGCAATAAAAACAGTGTCTGCTTCAAATTCAGCTTTTACTGAAGCTCTTACTCCATGAAGGAGTTCAAACCCAGACCTCTATGCGCCTTTCACGTCACGTGGGCTCCATAAAAGGGTTTGCTTCTTACATCACATGTTTAAATCGTGACAGCAGCAAGCTCCTGTTCGCCTGCGTGGCTGTACCTTTGGGAGTGGTGTGCAGAGCTTGGCAGAGAAAGCCGTGGGTTCCCACCTCCTGCCACTCCCAAGGCTCCCCTGCTGTGTGGGACACAGGGATGAAGGTAGCAGGAGAGACCCGAGCCTGTGGGCAGAAGCCTGAGCACTTCTCTTGATATTGCCATTGCAGTGGAGAAGTCCCTGGTTTTCCTGAGAAAGCCAAAGAAGCCATACAAACTGTGTCCAGAAGTACAAACCCTTCCCTTCTCTCTGTGCAAAAGGTGCATAAAGGGAATTACACAGGTGAATGGTTTCATCCCTGCTTTCTGCATTGAGCCACATCAGCAAAGCAGTGGGATTTGGAATCCATTTTTGTTTATTGTACTGGCTAAAAATGAATTGGTGTGCAGCATTGCAGCCATCCAAGTTTGACAGTTTGGCTCCCAATGTACTGATAAGTCCTCTGTTTCAAAAATTGGCTTTAAACTTCCTTTATTGACACGGCAATGTGAGTGGGATTTATGTGCTTGCATGCAGACAGGGACTTTAAGCATCGGTGACGGCTGGTCACCAGGCTCGCTTCTTTTCAGCAGGGATCTGTCAGCTCCGAGGCAGAGCTTTCCCAGTACTTCTCGCACGATGGTACAAGCCAGCTCCCATTTTCTGATGCTGTGACCAGCACCTGTGACGAAGAGCAGCTCCGTCAGAAGAACAGAAACAGTTTGTTGGATGATGGCTCTCTCCTTCCTGGCAACCCGAGTAAGCAATGGAAATGTGTCTGGTCATTTGGCTAATGGGGGGGAGAGTCACCGAGCACTGGTTTGCTTTACAGGAGAGCTGCGGTGATTCCTGTGCTGGTAAGAAACGCCGGGCAGTGTAGTGCAAGCCAGTGCTGATAGTGTGAAATTCTGGAAAATGGAAGGGGTTTACAACAATGCACATAAATGCCCGTTTCCGTGGTATTTTGTCCAAATTGCTGCTCTGATTTTGTGAAAATTACTTTATTTGACTGGTCTGGCCGAAGCTAGATTGACAGTACTGCAGGTTTTTTTTTTTTTTCAAATGACTGATGATCCTCCGATTGATCACATGTAAGTGTAAGTGTTCACAGCTATCTCAAGTACACAATTACAAAATGTCACATACAGCCGTGTAAAAACAATCAAATGTTCAATTTGACATCAGATACTTTGCATATGTGTCTTTCTCCCCATAGTAATTGGCTGAAAGAATCTTTTATTTCCTTACTGACACGCATCTGGTCTGAAATTCAAAGGATATTACATTTGTTCTCCCTTTCCTATGCTTTGCAAGTAATGTCTTTGTCTACAGTTTATTTTTCTCTGGGAATTCATTATTTAATACTTAAAAGTATTTTTACATTTGAAAATACCCACAAAACAAAGCAAAACAAAAAAACTCCCTACAGAATAAAATGCAGTTCTTTCTAAGAAGGATGTAGAAAGGGTTCTTGGGTTTATTAGTCTTTAATTTGAATGTGATTGTCATGTGCTTGTGTCTTTGTTCAGGAAAGCATTTTTCACTCTCTGGAAGTTGATGCAGGCAGTCCTTAGCATAGATTTAAGCCAAATGTGAAAGAAATTCTGTAAAATACACATGTAAATTTGCATGCCTTTCTTCTTTGGATCATGGTCATAATTTAGAAATAAACTGAAAATAGAACCAGATGTGCCATGAACTGATTTTGGGAATTACCCATAAATTGTAGAGCTGTCTGCTATCCCTTTTGCTGTTTACTATAGTTAGAGGGAGGATATGGAAAATACTGCTTTTTGCTTTGTGAGGGGAGGTTAAGCTTGCCCTGCAAACAGAGCCCCATGTACTCTGCTGCAGTCAGATGCATGGTATTAAAAATCACCTATAAATGCAATTAAAGTATAACCTTTTTTTCCTAGCTGCTAGAGAAGCAGGAGTGGCAAAAGCAAATGGTCTGGTTTCTCCAACTAGTGGGAGATCATCTGGCCTTCACAACAAGCATGTGGACTCTGTCCGACCTGGCATCCTCAGTGACAGCCCCAAATCTGCCCGCAGCCCCTTTCATCGACAGAGGAGGGTTGTTTTCTACGATGGAGACGCTAGTGATGACGATGAAAGTTCCCATGTGCAAAGAAGCCAGAGGGCTAAGAGCCAGGAGGACGCTGGCATTGTCCTTAGGACCTCGTCTGTAGAAATCGATGATGAGAGCCAGGACAGCGAGTCACCTAGATACAGTGGCACGGAGACGTCTTCCCCTGTCTTCAGCAACTCTATGGAGTCTGCAGACAGCACACTGGAGCAAGCTGACTCTCCTTTCTTCCCCATCATAGCATTCGATTACTCCAGTGTGCCTGAAGTTCGTCTTGGCAGCCTGAGTTTGAAGGAGCTCCGGGAAGCACAACTTGAATCTAAGAGATCGCCAAAACTTGAGCACAGAGCAGTCACGAGAGTGAAAAGCATGATGAGCACTGAGTGCCGAAGCCTTCAGAGACAGAGGACAGAGGAGCATGGCTCTTACAACAAGCCTGTTGCAAGGGCACTCCCTCACAGCAAGAAGTGTGAAGCGCCCGACGGGGCCGGGCAGGGCCAGGGTGAAATAGTCACTCTGGTTCGCAATGAGCACGAGTCGTTTGGACTGGATTTGGAAATCCAGGCCATACCCCTAAAGGTTGTTGTCACAGGGCTGCGGCCAGGTGGACCAGCAGAAATGGTAATTTTTTGATGCGGGTTGCCTTGTGGTGATCCACTTTCGTTTTGGGGGGATTATTATTATTATTATTATTATTATTATTATTACTACTACTACTACTACTACTATTACTATTATTATTATTAAATGAGTGATCTGTTGAGAGTAAGTGCAAGGGAGATGTTTGCTTCTGCTAGTCAAAACATCTCATCCTGTATTGTTCTGAAGCTGCTGTTAAATGAAATGTTTCCTATTCAGAAGCGTACCCTGACTGATTCAAAACTAAGAACGTCAAGAGGCAGGTCTACTGAGATGAACTCTTCCCCACTCACAGTAACAGTTTTGAGGGAATACTGTTCTTTTGTGTGCTTTCTTTTTTACTAAGGGCAAAGACAAAACAAGTAAATCCTAGTGTTA
>Ga0181612_168243_pt1 | contig 11261 bp, 4 predicted proteins | sample HoacroProtozoa21_FD_119630 | JGI IMG/M metagenome (GOLD analysis project Ga0181612, IMG submission 119630) | Hoatzin crop microbial communities from Cojedes, Venezuel. Combined Assembly of Gp0051906, Gp0051904, Gp0051908 | reverse complement strand
TTTTTTTTTTTTTTTTTTTAAATAAATCACTCTGGGTGATTCAGGTGAAAGTGCCCATTGGAGTCTAAGTGCTGTAGAAAAAAACGGAAGAAGCTGGACAACGCACTCCAAACACGTAGCATAGACATTGCACTGGAAATTGCAAACTGGTGTAACTGCCAGAGAGCAGTACTAATGCGGTACTTCACCTTACCAGTCCCCACCAAATACCCTATTGCCACATCTAGAGGCTGTCTTTCCTATTAAAGAATGAGGTGTAAGTTAGGCTGATGACACTCTTGAGGAGCTACCTGTTCCCTTCCGGCTGGTTATGGGACAAGCTTAGATGATTAGCTAGCATCAAAACACTTCACTGTTTGGTGGTTAAATAAGGTGAAATCTAGGCACTAGGTACCAAATATACATTGCTCTTAAAAAAAACAAATAAAGAAACCCAACAAAATTTAAATAGATCATTTGCAAGCAGCATAATTTTATTAAATTATTGCTTTTCAGAATATCGAATTTATGTGAATATTATTTTATTTGCACTTATTTGCATCTTGAGATGTAATCTGAGTTTCAGCTAGATCTCAGAAATGTGCTATTGGGGCAGTACATTTGCAAGTTCTTCCCCTTTTCAGTTTAAGAATGACAAAATTAAGAAATGATTGTGAAATATGAATTTTTCAGTGGCAAAATTAAGAAATGATTGTGAAATATGAATTTTTCAGTGGCATAAGTATTGGTATGTTTCATGTTAAATTACTTTTTAAAAGTAAATATTTTCTGTGGAGTTAGTGCTGTGTCCAAAAGAGACTATCTTGTTGAAAGACTGAAACTTTCATAGAGAAAACTCTTATTCAGTTTCAGATAAGTTTCTTTGAACTATGTTATTAAACAGTTGTTTTCTCATTCATTTGTTGCTAGTATGTTTATGGCTGGCTGTACAGTATTAATGTCAGTTACCTGTGGCAATATCTATTTCATGTTCTGGTTTTAGAATATCAGAATTAATACAAAGCTGTCCAAAGAATATTTTGAGGTGCTGAAGTCATCTCTGAATGGATCATATCATTATGTGAAAGCAATAAAGAAGGGTCAGACCATTATTGATGCTGCACTGACATCAGTAGTAGATCAGGTATGTTTTTCTAGTAACTCTTCTGCTTTACTGGTAGGCCTAAAAATAATTCACTTGTGCAATAGTGACTGAATAGCAACATAGTAAAAGGAAACCTGAGAATTACATGGGTCTAAGCTGTCTTTGTTCAAATAGATTAAGAACCAACGTCTAAAATCCTTACTTCAGGAAAACTGTCAATTAAGTCAACAGTGGATTTGCGTAAATAAAGACTGGGATTTTGCTACTGAGTGTGTGGCAAACGCCTGTTAAACCAGCAGTGAACAGCACTGAGTATTTTGTTCGTGGCAGATACTTATGTGGGCACATATCGTTTCCTTATGCTGATGCGAAGGTCCTCTCACATTCTCTGAGTGAATTTTACAATTTATTGTGGTAGGATCAGCAGTGTCATACCCTGGCTTTGTTCTGCATTCAGTTACATTTGGAAAGTTTTCTATAATTTGGTAAGTGATGTTAAATGCTGGAATGAAAATCTGCCAAGTGTATCAGCCTGCAAATTTCTTCCAATTAATACTCATTAACTTTCTGCTAGTTGAGCAGGCTGCTGAATGTATGGCTAACTAGGGCACGTGGTGTGAAAGTGAGTTGCTTTTGCTTGGAACTTGGAAAATTTCAATGCTTCAACCCATTTGCTGTGAAATTTTAGTGATTCTTTGAGTGGGATTTAGTAGATCCTTGTATACAACAAACCATGTTCGCTCTCTGTGTCAGAGAGGTACTCTTGAATGAAATGAGGTCTGCTGAGAGCTGTTACAGTTTTCCTCCAGAACTTCAGTAAGAAACAGTATGTTGCGCCAGAGGGTTATGGGTTTACAATTCCAGCAGAGCTGTAAAGGCCAGTTTTCGGGATGGGCTGAGGAATGGGTCTTTTAGGCTAAGTTTTGTCTTCACCTGTTGCAGAGTGGAATGAGCAAAGACATGCAGGTGTGGAGTTACTGAATTACTTCTCCAGACAAGGTCTCAAAAAACAGGAGTAGTGAAAGAGGGTATTTCTTATTGCTGTTTGCCTTTTAAATGAATGTGGGCCCCTGTATCTCCATAGTAATACTATTCATTTAATGCAATAGCACACTTTGCTGCACTGAGCTGACCATTTGCTCACAAGTAACACTGTTCATAAGTGACTGTACATAGTTGCTTTCCTTTCTCTCTGATATGTTTCGACAACTTGTCTATATGTAAGGACTAAACCTTAGTTCTAGGAAGCACTATGGTGCCATTTATAATTCTGTGCTGTTGCTTTTTGTAGGATGGAGGCGTTCATACATTACCAGTTCCAGTGCGAAACCAGCAAGATGTTGAAATATATGTTCCCATTGTTCTTTCACCGAGCATTTTGACCTTTCCTTGGCAGCCAAAAGCAGGAGTCTACCAGTACACCATACAGGTATGCCAAAGAGGTGTCTAACTGCAGGAAGCATTGCTCCAGCAGGCGCAGTGAGGCCTGTAACCACTTAATATAGAGTTGACTTTGGATACTTCAGGCACAGAGATATCCAAAACTTCACTTGCAGGAATTCGGTTGGATGTTAGTTACAGGGATTAATGTGTAGTTTAAAAAAAGCACACAAGAAACCAGCAAACATAAAGACCCCACCAACTTTTACCTCTTGTCTCTCATTCACTTCCTCTCTCTCTCCCTCATGCATGCACCACACACAAACACACCGAGTGGTTTGGAATTACAGAAAACATCCTAGGTACAAAACTTTGTGGTAATAATTGGAGGCTACCATTTACTGCAAAGGGATGGAAGTATGGGAGTACTTTGGGGTGCGAAGTGACTGCAAAAAGGGCATGACAAGATGAATGAGCAGCACCCTGTCAGCTGTTGACATCAGTATCCTTCACTCGCCACACATCTCATGCTTCTAATAAAGTTACAGGGAGACAAAGGCCAGTTTCATTTACTGTATGCCCTTCTAAAGGGACTTTTTTCTTACATTTCTTACGTGTGTCTTTGCTCCCATGCTGCTAATCCTTCCATACAATTCCTGAGGTGAATGGCTTGTCTTCCGGTATCCAGAGTACAGTCGAACTGGAAAAAAGAAGATTGTGCTTCCCCAGCCCGGACTCTTATCCCAGCACAAAGATACGCAAGTGTTGCATGCACAGTTCCTACCTCTCCCTTTTAGCATGAAGTAGTGCTGAGTTTTGGGTCTGTCTTCAAGTAAACAGTACAAATAGAGTCAGCAGGACACGTGGTGTCTGAAGTAAATAAATGAATCTCATAGGGATAAAATTGCATTCTCTAGTGTAAAGCTGAAGTTAACACCATTGAGTTTAGCGCTGTCATCTGTACTTTTAATTTCTGTGGGATTAGAGTTTGGTTTAGTTCATGCTATTCTCAACCACACCAGCAGAGTGTGGTAAAAATTCTTAGTACAAATACACATTTTCAGCACTTCATCATAACTTCTGCTAGAGTTTCCCCAGCGTGGGAAAGTAAGCGTGTTTTCTGTTTCCCACCGCTTTGACGGTTCTATTCTTGTCTCACCTTATCTTGTATATATTGTCAGGTATCTCACTAGAGAACATTCCTTCGTGTTACTCCAATAATTGCATCAGTATTCTTACTTTACTGTGAGGCTTTTTCATTAAGAACGTAAAAACTTTTTTTCTCCCAACATCTAAATTAGTTTGCATTTACTGAAACTGAGAACATTTTCTCAATCTGTTCATTCAGCAATACTAGTGGTTGTTTACAATAGCACACAGCTTGACTGTTGTTCCTGCCTGTAGATTAGCGTTTGCCACCTCCTCAATAGTTTTTGAGTCAGGCTATTTTAATTTGGTGAATAGACTTTTTCTGAAAATAAGTTGAAAGGGATTCTTGGATCTAGCCAAATTCTGTTCATAGCTAAAGTAACTCCTTCCAGATGGTATCAGAATGACTTTTAGGTTTTACTTTGTCAGCTGTCTTTTTTTTTTTGTTGTTGTTGGTTGCTTTGTTCATGTTTGTGCTAATAAGATGGCTTCTGCTGCAAGTAAAAAAGAAAAATACCAAACCGTTTCCTTCATTCCTTCCATGTATGAGAGAAGTGCTGCCTTTGTGAGGTTATTTTTTTTTCTAGGGAGGGTGTCACTGTCACTGGTAACAGTTTGTGGAGTTCAGCTAACAGGCTGTGGATAATGATTAGACTGAAATAGAAGCTGATTTATCCTTTCTCTCCTCAGTGCAAACGGACTGCTAGTGACAAAAAGTGTAATAGTAATGCATCTGGTTTGTATGATCAGGAGTTGTGACTCCACAGAATTATAAAGAATTGAGTGTTTCTATTTTTTGTTCTCGGCTCATTTCCCTTTTTTAACTGTAAATATCTTTAGAAAACATTCTGAACTTCTACATTCCTTAAAATGTTTCTCGCAACATCCCATGCATCTCCTTCTGTCACACACTGTTACGTATTTTTCCATTAGTGTGGTGCTCTTTCTGTAATCAGGTTGTACAGGTGCTCATGAGAAGGAAAAACGGAAAATGACTGTCTTGCCCCCCCCTCTTCCTGGTAAAAGTTATTAGCTAAGCTGCTGCATAATTTAAATTTGCTTATTTTCCACGCTGTCCTAGACTAGATTTATTATCTTGTCCATTTTTAGTTTAATTATAAAACAGGTTAGAGCAAATGCTGAGGAAGTTAAAGAAATGAAAACAATACATGTAAATAAATATTTCTGTTATGTTCACCCTTGTTTTACTCTGATGGAACTTTGAAATTTATTTTGGAGTGCAGTGCGAAAGTCTTTTTTTTTTAAACATGCTTAAAAAATGCATTATTCTCAGTATACCTTTCTGCACAGTATTTGTCTCAACAGACACTTCCTATAGCTCACAGTAATGATGTTTAAAACCTATACATTTTACAGCATTGTAATGATTATGTTTCTTCAGTAGCTAGTATTGCACATCTAGGAGGACAATAATCTACTTGTGCTGGCAAAATGTTTTTTGGCCCTTCACTTTATAAGATACGAACGTGCAGCAGGTGTAACCCTGTCCTGGCTGCAAAGTGCTCATACAGTGTGTCTAATAAGTTGTCTCTATTGATGTGCACCAGAATATCAAGTAACTAGTTCTTACCCTGCTGCAGAATAATTCCACTCACTTAAGCTCTTCTAATCATGAAAAAACCCTGCAAGAGTTGGGAGCTCTAGGAGAAGGGAGGGGGTTTCTGTTTTGTTGGATTTTTTTATGGGAATCTGCGTGATAAACCTGAGCTTTTAAGTTGGGCAGTGACTGATTCCTTCCTTGCACAGCCACTGTGGGAGTGTAGGCTGTAAGTTTCACAGACCATTGCAGTGCTTGTGGCAAGAGCGGGTGGTTTCCGTATGTCCATGACTGAGTGGGTGCTGCAGCAGCACGTTTGTTGAATTGGCTGCAGGGAGACGTGCTGATTTTCAGCATAAAAATAAAGAGGTAGTGCCAAGAAGAGAGTGACTTCCCCCTCTTGCCTCATTCCCTCCCTGCCTCCCACCTTCTCTTTTCTTCCCTTTAGATCCCTTAACAATTCCCCTCGAAAGAAGCTGGTAGGTACAGAGTGTCGGGTTAGCAGCTCTGAGACCCATAATCAGCACTTTGGCTGTCAGCAACAGAGAAACAATGGGAGTTTACCGAAGTACGATAATCCCACGTACCAGGCCTCTGCTGTGCCGGTTTCTGAAACGTTCTGCTGACTCTAAGCACTATCAGTCACTGGGAGTTCAGAGCATCAGATTTCTGCAGCTGGGAGAGAGATATTTGGGTTAGCGGCACCGGTGAGCACCTAGGATACGTGCATGAAGAAAGCTGAAATTAAAATGAATGAAGGGTGGTAATCTTCTCATCTCTTACTTGACCTTGCTTATTTGAAAGTTCTGAGGTGTTATTTGGTTTGTATTTCCTCAATAATAGCATTGCCATTGCTCAGTGTGTCCCTGGTTTTCATGCGAGATATTCAAAGGCTTGGCAGCTAAGAAAGATGAGAACCATATACTTTAGAAAATATTTGAAAGACTTTCTCTCTATTCTAGGCTCATGGTGGAAGTGGAAATTTCAGCTGGTCCTGTTCTAACCAGGCAGTTGCTACAGTGACAGTCAAAGGATTAATGACAACTGGAAGTGATATTGGCATCAGTGTTATTCAGGCAATTGATGTTCAGAATCCGTTGCATTATGGTGAAATGAAGGTAAGACTCTTACTTTCCCTGATCACTCTTGAACATGGCTTCTGGAACCAGTGATGAAGCTGAGAATGCCATAGGCATTCCCCTTTCCAAAATGTTCTCAAGAGATTTCCCCGCTTGGCCTGTGGCAGGTTAAGCGCTCAGTTTCAGAGTTTGTGCTTCTGAGGATTAAAGTGCTTTCCACTGCATTAGCTTTAGTCCTGTTTTTGCCCCTTCCCAGCTTCCTTGGCAAGTCTGTTTCCTTGTTGAAAGTTTTGAGTGCAAGAAGGAGATAGTAGTTTACTACTGGCCTGGCCATCTGAGCAGACAAGGCAAACTAATAATGCTCTACAGGGTAAGAGGTGGGTGTTTCCCCTCGGTATAAAAGGATGAGAGATATCATCACGATGTGCAAGGAAATTCCTGCCTAAAGAAGTGGCTGAAATGCTATACAGTGCCACATAATGAACCTGGATACCAAAGCTGGCCAAGAAAAAAAATTATCCTTTAGGTAAATAAGGAGAAAATGGGAATGAAAAATACACCTCCCAAGAGGGATTTTGTGGTCTCTATGCAAATCATACCCTATTCTTAGGATCTGGTCAGTGTGTGATATGGAGTGAAGAAAATACAGGAACAGTATATGTAATGGCCTCACAGGAAAGAGTGTGCAAAGACAGGTGAAGAGGTGCTCTGGTTAACATTGGTTAACACTGTAAATCTGCAGTCTTAAGTATTTTTCTCTAGAATCTTACTGGTTTGAAAATACCTCCTTGTGTCCCTTAGACACAAAAAATATCTTTAATGAACCTGTGTCAGTGCTTACTGTCTGTCAAGCTGTGAAGAACTGCCAGACCTGTCACATGACACAACAGAAACTAAAAGTACGTCCTACTGTGGTGTATATTCGCGGCTGTGAAGTAGTACTGCTCTGCTCCCTTCACAAATTCGGGCATTTTCATATGTGCTTTAACTCTGTTCCTTTTGCAAAGAGCTAAGCATTGGAATGGAAACCTGACAGAGAAGAGGAAATTTGCTCCTGACATCAGTAAAACTAAGAGATAGTGTACCAAGCACGTGTGGCTGATCTGGGATCCAGAGGCTGTGTTTGTCTAACTAGCATGGTCATGAATGAAATAGGCTTGTTTACACCAAGCGGATCCTACTGAGGCTGGCAAACAACCTCCCTCCATCTGGCTACGGCTTGGTGAAGGTGACGGTCTTTGTTTCTAGGGAGCATAGGAACTGATTTAGGAAGCATGCATTGCAAGCCCTGGGGCAGTGCACCTTCCTGCCAGGGTACATGCCTGTAATTTAGCAACTGGTAGGGAACAAGCTGATTGCATCAAATATATACATACATTCGCTATACAAAATATCTTCTAATTTTTAAGTATTCCCATGTGCAGCACTGCACTGCTGTTGCACCAAAGTCCCTCTTGACAAAAGTGTTAAAAAATGTGTTTGGTCAAGACTGCTAAGTCATCATCTGTCCCATAATGAAGAGAGCGCTATGCAAGCAGGTATCTTTCCTCCTTTTTTTTTTTTCTTTTTTTTCTTTTTTTTTTAGTATTTGTCTTTTGGGAAAGATCTTTCTAACCAAGGTTTACTTCGAACAACTGCATCTACTAATGCTGGGTTCTTTGAGGGGCAAATGAGCTCGGGGTTTTGTGCTCAGATTATTTATGTCAATTCTACAAAATGGATTTGAGAGGTACTAAGTTTCATGCTTAAAATAATGACTTAAATGCTTAAAATAAAGGCACAAATTAAAATTCTTGCAGAATTTAGTGTACAGACTTGCTCTGAAATTCTTCTCTGGACAACTGAGGATGCTGCTTTTTAGCAGTGCAATGGATACCGGCAGGAGATAGAGGAATTAAGATTTTCGGTTATAACTTTGTATCCTCAAACATAAGTCAAAGCCTGAAGACAGAAGAAATGTTTCTCCCCATATGAGCTTTCAGAGCAGTGTATTGCACAGTCTGAATAGGTTATTTTTGAATGCCTTTGTTCTTGTGTTAGTAATTGCATTCTGTGTAGAATAACTCTGAAGAGTTTGAATTACTGACCTCAGTGAGCAAGTTGTAAGAGCAGTTAACTATGTTCTACAAGGATCACAGTTTTAACTCTGTACCCTATGGTTCCATAGTCTATCCTGAAGCTATTTGCGGATGGTTAGCTAGTTAAGATATTGGAAATGAAAAACTTTGATCATAGTGATTGTTACAAAAGATGCAGTTAGTCTGTGGTGGATTCTTTAGCATTAATGGAAAAAGTAGCAAATCAGAGTAAAAAATAATACAGTTAAGACTTGTTCATCAACATACCAGCTACAATAGCATGGAAGATCTATGTCTGCCGGTCTTATCTTTGAAAGTAATCCTTTTGATTTCAAAAGTATTTCTCACATAAAGATCACTTTTGAAGCAGAAAGTTGTTAGAATAGTAGATATTTGTTAACTTATTTTAGGTTTCTGACATGCTACCGCGGGGAAGTGTTGAGTCCTGGACACCTTTAAAAATATTTTGCCAGCAGAAACACAAGAAAGAAGAAAAAGCCATGGGGGAAACGTTTGGGCCGTTAGTTACCTTAACTTCTGCATAGCTGCTGCTGCAAGCGGTGGAGGCCGGGGAGCCTTGCTAGCGACGTCAGGTCTAGCTCAAACATTTACCATGGGAAGGTCAAGGTTGGATACTAAATCTGCCCCAGTTGGTAGTAGTACCTCCTGGAGATACCCTGCAGCTTAGTCCACACTTTAAAATCAACAAAGCGAAGAAGAAAATTATAGAAGCAGCAGCAAAACGATCACCAAACTAACGTGAGCTTGGACAGGCTTTTCCTGGCCCTTTGTGATGCCTTTCTGTGGCAGGTAAACACAAGAGCAGTGTTGAATCTGAAAAGAGCGGTTCTCAGCCATCAGAGGGAAGTCAGCAGGTAGAAGTATATGAGAGGGCTAACTAAAATAAGGAGAGAATGTTGAAGTCTATTTTTCTTCTTTTCTGGTACCATTTTGTGGAGTTGTGTTCATACTTCTCTGCCCTATGTTTCTTTCCTCCTTCAGGTGTACGTAACTGAGCCTAGTGGGATGGAGTTCACACCGTGCCAAGTTGAAGCACGTGTTGGCCAAGTATTGGAGCTGCCCCTGAGGATTAATGGTCTAATGAATGTTGAAACGGGCGAGACAGTCCCACTGAGCGACTGCTCACACTTTGATCTGGTTGTGGAAGTAGAAAACCGTGGTGTGTTCAGGCCACTTCAAGGTGATTTGACCCCTTCTCTCTTTGGAAAGTTAAACTAACATGTTATTAAGTCACACATTTCCTTTAAATCACTATTTCAGTTGCTGTGTACAGTATTCCCAGAGAGGTGCTTAACTTCAGAGGTGGGGGTCAGAGCAGTTTGATTTTGAGGATGTATTTACTTTTTTATGCAGAACTTCCCTTTGATATTTTTGATGTTTTGAGCGACTGTGAAAACCTTTTGGCAATTATTTTATTGGATGCTATGTAGTCTTCCGTATGTCTTTCTGCTGATTTAGTGTTTTTAACATGCTCCTGTAACAAAGCTGATGGGTTTTCTCATAACAGGGGTCCTCATATACTGTGTTTTCAGGTAGCACTGGAAGACTTACGAGAACACTCAGATTAATAACTGCTTTGCCCGAATTGTCCTGCACTAATTCCAGTTCTGTAAAGATACTGTTCATTGTTTGCTCACAAGGAACTAAGACAATCAGCTGCTTAAATTTTGCCAGAGCTCTGTCATCGTTAAGGTCATTGCTTTGACATATGCCTCTTGTCGGGTTTATCAAGAGTATGGAGTATGCATGCTATCTTCAAAGATTGCCATTAATGTTGCTGGGCTAAGTGGACATTGAGCAATGCGCTGATTCCCGTGTCCACTGAATTCAGTGTGTTATTCAGATGTACTGTTATTTTTTTCCAAGTTTCACTTGTATGGAAGCTTTTTCCTGTGCTATTTAGCCAGTAAAACCAGTCTGCATTGTACCATCTGTTTGCCTGAGAGGCAGCTATTTTAAAGGTTGCTATGTAGTATGCTGTTGTACAGTTTGTTTTAAAAGAAGAAAAAAATAGACCCCTCCCGAACCCCCAAATGTCCTCTAAGCAAGCAGAGAAATTTCATGAAAATACCTTACCTTCAGCTACAGAAATGATGTATTGCCTACAGGTTGAGTTGTTTTGTGCAGGAAAGCTTGTCTAAGCAGTGTGACTTATTTGTGCTTAATTACAAGCCAGTTTCATTTTAGAACAGCAAGATGAAAATATTCACTAAGAGACAGAAGTTATATTAGTTTGTAATAAAGACTCATGTCCTGTTTAGGACAATGTGAAAATAAAGACATTTGTGAGACATGGATACTTCACTAGGTGTTGAGTTTGAGATGAAAGACAGCAGTGAGTGTTTTTACCCATTCGGTTGGAGAACACATCTGTACTCTGGTGGAAGTGCTTTTGTTGAGAAAAGCCGTGCTGAATTTGCATTAAAATGCCTGGATATTTCTCTCCAGTACATATTTATATATTTTTAATTTATCTTACAGGAAGGCTTAAGCCCACTGCTGATTTTTGTAGTGGAGTCAGAGTGAAAGCTGAAACTCGAGGATACACAACACTTGTTGTTAGTTACACCCACGGTCATGTCCACCTCAGTGCTAGCATCACCATTGCTGCTTATCTACCATTAAAAGTAAGTCTGGTTTTGCTGTTTCCAAAGCAGTCCATCAGTTAAAATGACTTTAAATGACAAATCGCGAGTTGATATTGTGTGATGAGTATGTTTAAAAAAAAAAACTACGTGGGTGGTTGATTCATCTCTCCTCCAAGGAAAGACTGAGGGAGCTGGGCTTGTTTAGCCTGAGGAAGAGAAGGCTGAGACGGGACCTTAGAAATGCTTCTAAATATCTGCAGGGTGGGTGTCAGGAGGACGGGGCCAGACTCTTTCCAGTGGTGCCCAGCGACAGGACAAGGGGCA